>ENA-OQJH01000210-OQJH01000210.1-human-gut-metagenome-genome-assembly--contig:-NODE-210-length-35295-cov-6.626962_pt1 | contig 35295 bp, 42 predicted proteins | sample MGYA00242597_ERZ504763 | MGnify/ENA primary metagenome ERZ504763 (study PRJEB26092, sample SAMD00036359) | human gut metagenome | host: Homo sapiens | study: EMG produced TPA metagenomics assembly of...
CCGCATCTGCGGGAGATGAAACTTGTAGCATAAAAATAAATCTAACAGATTCGAAAGAAACCTGCTTTCCGTCATAAACACGGAGGCAGGTTTTTAATGACAAAACAAAATCTATTTTCAGAAAAAGCCAGTATTTGCTAAAAAAAGAGTAAGGAAAAAGTAAGAAAACAAAAACAAAATGTGATACGATAGAACTAACTTGGGAAAGCAGAAAATTAATTTGTAAAATAGAAAAGTGGGAGGAAGCGTATGAAGAAAAAAGTAATCGCGATTGTGTGTGCAGTCGCAGTGCTGGCGGCAGCCGGAGGGGGAGTGACATGGCATTTCCTTGGAAACAGTACAAAAGAGGACGATAACGTCGTCTATGTCAATACTGTAAAAGCCCTGACCAATCTGGGAACCGGAAATGGAATGGAAAACCGCTATGCCGGTGTTGTGGAGTCGGAAAATACCTGGAAGGTAGAGAAAAACAGCGAGAAAAAGGTAAAGGAAGTTTATGTGGAAGTCGGTCAGGAGGTTCAGGTCGGAACACCGCTGTTCTCCTACGATACCGAGAAATTCCAGAGTGACCTCGAGCAGGCGCAGCTGGATCTGGAACGTATAAACAATGAACTTTCAAGTATGAATACCAATATCGACCAGCTTTACAAAGACAAAAAGCAGGCATCAAAAGACCAGCAGGCAAGCATCACACTGGAAATTCAGGAAGCGGAGCTGGATTTAAAGAAAAAAGAATATGAAGGAAAATCAAAACAGGCGGAGATTGATAAATTAAACGATAACATCACCAATGCGACCGTGATCAGCGAAATCGCCGGTGTTGTAAAATCAATCAACAACGATGACAGCAGCGCCGGCGCTTACTCCGGTGACAACTCCGACAATTCCTTCCTGACCGTTCTTGCAACGGGAGATTTCCGTGTAAAAGGCCAGATCAATGAACAGAATATGAGCGACGGTTCGATTACCGAAGGAAGCCAGGTGATCGTGCATTCTCGTGTAGATGAGAATCAGACCTGGACCGGAACCGTGACAAAGATTGATCGGGAAAATGCACGGACAGGAAGCAATAACGTTTACAGCAGTTCGGGAGACGGTATGACGCAGTCAAGCAACTATCCGTTTTATGTACAGCTCGATGGAACAAATGGCTGATGCTCGGTCAGCACGTTTACGTAGAGCCGGATGTCGGCCAGCAGGAAGTCAAAACAGGAATCTGGCTGTCTGACTCCTTTATCAACGATGTCGACAGCAATCCTTACGTCTGGGCCGATAATGGAAAAGGCAAACTGGAAAAACGAAGCGTAACCCTTGGAACACACGATGAAAATATGATGGAATATCAGATCACCGACGGCCTTGCAGAAGATGATGCAATCACCTTCCCGGAGGACGGTCTGGAAGAAGGGATGAAGACCGTAGTCAGCACCGACGGATCACTGGGACAGAGCAATCCGGCCGGCGGCGAGGATGACGGAATGGTGGATGACGGTATGCTTGACAACGACGATGGAATGGTCGACGACGGTATGACGCAGGATGAAAACGGCATGGTTGACAATACCATGGACGGCGCAGAGTACAGCGGTGAGGAAGATACAACGAACGTGATCGGCGGCGCCGACAATGGTAAGGCAGAACCGGCAGACACACAGGAAGCCGGATCAGCAGATGACGGGGAGGTGCAGCCGTGATTCTGGAATTAGAGAATATCTGTAAAGAATATATGCAGGGCAAAATCCCGGTTCCGGTTCTGAAAAACATCAACTTCTCCATGGAAGAAGGCGAGTACGTTGCGATCATGGGTCCTTCCGGTTCCGGAAAAACAACACTGATGAATATTGTCGGCTGCCTCGACCAGGCGACGAGCGGACGGCTGATCCTCGACGGACAGGACATCAGCAAATGCAGTGACAATCAGATGTCGGACATCCGCCTGCAGAAAATCGGCTTTGTCTTCCAGAACTTCCAACTCCTTGCAAGACAGAGCGCAATGGAAAATGTATGCCTGCCGTTGACGTACGCGGGCGTGCCGAAAAAAGAGAGAAGAGAGCGGGCAGCGATTGCCTCGAGCGGGTGGGGCTCGGCGACCGTATGAGTTTCAAACCGACCCAGCTCTCCGGCGGACAGAAACAGCGTGTGGCGATTGCAAGAGCGATCGTCAACCATCCGAAAATTCTGCTGGCTGATGAGCGACCGGAGCGCTCGACTCCCATTCCGGCGAGCAGGTCATGGAGCTGTTCCAGAGCCTGAACGATGAGGGCGTCAGCATCTTGATGATTACGCATGACGCGGAGATCGCATCGATGGCACAGCGCACCGTGGAGATCCGCGACGGAATGATGAAATCGAAGGAGGTGGCCGAAGCATGAAAAAAGGAAAAGCCGCAAAGAAAGCAGCGATTGCAGTCGTGACAGCGGTTGCCGTGGGTGGCGTAAGTGTCGGCGGCTATTATGGGATTCGCCAGGCGCAGAAGACAACCGTAAAAGTGTATCCGGTCAGTGACTTTACGAGTGGATACTGGGGAGACAGCATGAACATGGAAGGCCAGATCACCTCGACGGCTTCCCAGAACATCTATCTTTCCGACAGCCAGACCATTTCCCAGGTTCTCGTCAAAGAGGGCGATGTGGTAAATGCCGGAGACACGCTGATGACATACGATACCAGCATGATCGAGCTGGATCTGGAAACGCAGCAGTTACAGCTTGCACAGACAAAGCTGAAAATCCAGCAGAGTGAAAAAGAACTGGAAAAGCTGAAAAAGACAAAACCGGTATCGGATACGCCGCTGAATCCGGTGGAGCCGGATTTCCCGGATTTCCCGGATTTTCCAGATGAACCCATCGATCCGGATTTCCCGGACGAACCGATTCCGACCCCAGAACCGGAGCCGACGTACGAGGATGCTGTTCTGTACAGCAGTACGAATAAGCTTGTATTTGGTTCCAAACCATACAAAGGAGAAGGAACGCAGGAAGACCCATACACCTATCTCTGCGCACCGGAACAGTCCTAACAGGCGGATTCCTGAATCAGATGGCAGGATACGCGGATGAAAAGGGAACGAAAAAAGAAGAGGACAGCGAAGGATACTGGTTTCGCCTGGAGATTCATGAGGAAAACAAAGCCGCAGAGGCGCTGGAAACCGTGTGGGAGCAGGATGGAACGAAGATTGCGAAAGTATACGAGACTTCGTATGAAGCAGTCCTGAGTCTGAAAGAATCCGAATCGGCGGATGCACCGGAAATAAAAATCACCACGCCGCTTGCCAACACAGAGGTGGCAGAGGGCGGCGAGCTGAAGCTGAAAATCGGAATCAATGAGAAGAAAGATACCGAAGAGAAGCCGGATGAGAAAGCAGACGATAAAACGGATGATAGAACCGAGAGTCCGTCCGAGGACGATGTGACACAGCCGGGTGAAGCCGGAAATGGAAGCGGTGAGGCAGACGATTCCACAGAAAACACCGAAACGGATGGCACTTACACATACGTCTGGAAACACAACGGAAAGACAATCGACGGAGATTTTAAGGATACTTACACAAAAGAAAACATCACAAAAGAGGATGCCGGAATCTATACAGTAGAAGTGACAGCGAAAAATGACAAGGGTACTTCCATGGCAGTCAGCACTGCAAATGTGGCGGTAAAAGAAGGAACGATTACCCCGACACCAAGTGTAACTCCGACCCCGAGCGTTACGCCGGGACCGAGTGTAACTCCAGAGCCGACTGTCAGCCCGGAACCAAGTACAACACCGATTCCGACCACAGAGCCGGTTCCAACAGAAACTCCGGTGCCGAGCGAGACCCCAGTTCCGACGGAAACGCCGACGCCGACTGAAGCCCCGGCAGAACCGGAAGCGGAACCGCAGAGCGAAGATGCGCCGGAAGCAGTGCAGACGACAGCAAAAACCGTATTCTACGGTGAAAAAGCATCGGTACAGTCCCTCTTTACATCATCCACAGGAAGCAGCGCAAATAACAATACTTCTTCCGGTGATGATACCCAGATGACCTACACAAAAGATGAGTTGAAAAAAGCCATCAGCGAAAAAGAAAGCCAGATCCGTAATCTGAAGCTTGATCAGAAGGAAGAGGAACTCAAAGTCAAAAATACGCAGAAATCCCTGGATTCCCAGACCGTAAAAGCGACGATCAGCGGTGTGGTAAAGAAGGTTGGAATGCAGAAAACCCGTCCAACGACGGAAGCGCCTTTATCCAGGTCAGTGGAAACGAAGGTCTGTACGTGCGCGGCTACTTAAGCGAGACGTATCTCGATCAGGTAAAAGTCGGCGATGAACTTAACGTGACTTCCTGGTCTTCGGGTGCTTTTGCAGCGGCAACCGTAACCGAGATTTCTCCGTACCCGACAACAAGCTACATGTCGTACAGCGAGACACCAGCCTCCTTCTATCCGTTCACAGCCGTTATCCCGGAAGGCGGAGAAGGTTTTGAAAACGGTGACTGGATCGAGATTGCAATCACTGTCGGAAACGATGTAGAAAACGGCAACGGCCTGTACGTCAGCAAAGAATTCATCCGCGAGGAAAACGGACAGAAATTCGTTTATATCCGGGATGAAAATGATAAATTAAAGAAACAGAATGTGGTAACCGGAAAACTTCTGTGGGGCAGTTATTACGAAGTGAAGAGCGGTCTTTCCGAAGAGGATTACATTGCATTTCCGTACGGCAAAACCGTGGTGGAAGGCGCAGACACGAAGGAATCCAGTTCATCGGATTATTACAACAGTTAAGGAGGCGCATTATGTTAGAAAATGTAAGACTTTCCTTTCAGGGAATCTGGTCACACAAAATGCGTTCCTTCCTGACGATGCTGGGTATTATCATCGGAATTGCGTCGATCATCTCAATTGTCTCCACGATCAAGGGAACGAATGAGCAGATCAAACAGAACCTGATCGGAGCTGGAAACAACAACGTGACCGTCAGCTTAAAGCAGGGCGACGGCGATTACTGGATGGACAACGGACTGCCAAGCGGCGTGTCGAAACTGTCCGATGATCAGAAAAAGCGGATCCGCGAGCAGGATCAGGTGGAAAATGCATCGTTTTACACCGAAAGAACGTATGTGAGCGGCATCGCAAAAGGAAACACAACACTGGACAGTGCGAAGGCGCTTGGCGTGGATGAAAATTATCTGTCGACGTGCGGATATCAGATTTATCAGGGACGCGGCTTTGTGGAGAGCGATTTCTCGAAGACCCACAAAGTTGTCCTCCTCGACGATACCGCAGTGCTGACACTCTTCCCGGATGAGTCGCCGGTCGGCAAAACGATCGAGATCATGGGAGAGCCGTTCACGGTGATCGGCGTGATCAAAAAAGCCGATTCGTTCCAGCCGGTCATCAATTCCAGAGATGACTACTATACGTACAATCAGGAATCTTATCCGCTGGTGCTGATGCCGGATGTCTGCTGGCCGATCGTATTCCAGTATGATGAACCGGAAAATGCCGTTGTGATGGCAAAAACGACCGAGGATATGAGCACGGTGGGAAAGACAACAGCGGATATCATGAACGAATCCGTGACCAATACAACTGATTCTCTTTCCTATCAGCAGAGGATCTGCTGGAGAAAGCAAAGAGTCTGCAGGAGTTAGGCCAGAGCACGAACCAGCAGCTGATCTGGATCGCGAGCATTTCGCTTCTGGTCGGCGGTATCGGTGTTATGAATATTATGCTGGTATCTGTAACGGAACGTACAAGCGAGATCGGCCTGAAAAAGGCGATCGGAGCAAGAAAACGCAGAATTCTGTTCCAGTTCCTGACCGAGGCGGCGGTGCTCACCAGCATCGGCGGACTGCTCGGCGTGCTGGGCGGCATTATCATGGCACAGGTGATTTCGAGGGTATCGCAGACGCCTGTGGCGATCAGTATTCCGGCAATCATTTTCTCCGTGGTCTTCTCCATGGTGATCGGTATCGTATTCGGACTGCTGCCGTCGGTAAAAGCAGCGAACCTGAATCCGATCGATGCGCTGCGAAGAGAATAGAACAAAAAAGAGTTGAAAAATCCGTGCGGGTACAGCGTAGGTGCTGGATCCGTGCGGATTTTTTGTGCGGCGTGTGCGGATGAAACTTAAGATCTTTACTTTTTGCGGAAAGTCGGTTATACTGGAAAATAAGCGCAATTTGCGGCGCAGCAAAGAGGCATTCGAGTTTCGGATTCGGTATGTTTATGAAAATATAAGAAAGATTCAAAGACATTTCACATTCGTTTATGGTATAATCAAACAAGAGTATGACCAACGAAAAGGAGTATACGCGAATGAATATTTTGTTTTTTATCACACCGAAAAGTGAAACGGCTTATCTGTATGACGACTGCTCACTTCGGCAGGCCATCGAGAAGATCGAATATCATAAATACACGGCGGTTCCGGTACTGAACAAAAAGGGCTGCTATGTGGGAACACTGACGGAAGGAGATCTGCTCCGCATCATAAAAGAACGGTATCTGCTGAATTACCATGAAGCAGAGGATATCCCGCTCTGGCAGGTTCCGAAACGGTGGAATTATGAGTCCGTCAACATCAACAGCAACATCGAGGACCTGATCGAGATGTCCATGCGGCAGAATTTCGTTCCAGTTGTGGATGACGAGGGAATCTTCATCGGCATCATCCGAAGAAGAGATATCATCCAGTACTGTTATCAGAAAAGCGGCATCAAAGAAGAGGAAGAAGCCCGGCGCAGCGCGCGGAAACAAAACGCAGAACAGATGATTCTGCAGTAAAGAAGAAAATGAGGGAAACATTATGAAAAACTGATCGATCTTATCCAGGAAGAGCTGGTAAAAGCCTTTACCGCTGCGGAGATGGACCGTCCTATGCAAGGGTTTCCGTTTCCAACCGCCCGGATCTGTGCGAATACCAGTGCAACGGCGCAATGGCAGCTGCAAAAGCATACCACAAAGCACCGATCCAGCTGGCTGAAGCAGTTGTAGAAAAAGTGACCGATCACAGCGTGATCGGTGAAATTGAAGCCGTAAAACCGGGATTCATCAACCTGAAAATCAACCCGGAATTTCTGGCAGATTATCTTTCCAAAATGCAGAACGATGAAGAGCTTTCTGTAGAGAAAGCAAAAAATCCGAAAACCATCATCGTAGATTACGGCGGAGCAAACGTGGCAAAACCGCTTCACGTCGGCCATCTCCGTTCCGCGATCATCGGCGAGAGCATCAAGCGTATGGGACGCTTCATGGGCCACAACATGATCGGTGACGTTCATCTTGGAGACTGGGGTCTGCAGATGGGACTGATCATCACCGAGCTGCAGGAGCGCCATCCGGAGCTTGTTTATTTTGATGAGTCTTTTACGGGAGAGTACCCGGAGGAAGCACCGTTTACGATCAGCGAGCTCGAGGAGATTTATCCTTGCGCAAGCGGCAAATCGAAAGAGGACGAGGACTATAAGAAACGTGCACTCGAGGCAACGAGAGAGCTGCAGCAGGCAGAAGAGGATATCGTGCGATCTGGAAACACATTATGAACGTTTCTGTTGCCGATCTGAAAAAGAACTATGGAAACCTCGACGTTCATTTCGATCTGTGGATGGGTGAGTCCGATGCACAGGAGTACATTCCGGACATGGTAGATTACCTGAAAGACAATGGTTATGCACATTATGACCAGGGCGCACTCGTTGTTGATGTCAAAGAAGAGACAGACACAAAAGAGATCCCGCCGTGCATGATCTTAAAATCCGATGGAGCAGCTCTGTATGATACGACAGACCTGGCAACCATCATCCAGCGTATGAAACTGTACAAGCCGGACGAGATCTGCTATCTGGCAGACAAACGTCAGGAGCTTCACTTCGTACAGTGTTTCCGCTGTGCAAGAAAAGCAAAACTGGTGAATGATGATACCGTTCTTTCCTTTATCGGCTTTGGTACCATGAACGGAAAAGACGGAAAACCGTTCAAGACCCGTGAGGGCGGCGTTATGCGTCTGGAGCGTCTGATCGGCGAGATCAACGATGAGATGTATCAGAAGATCGTGGAGAACCGCAGCGTAAAAGATACGGATGCAAGAGGAACGGCACAGATTGTCGGACTGTCTGCTATTAAATACGGTGACCTGTCCAACCAGGCATCGAAAGATTATGTATTCGATGTTGAGAGATTTACTTCCTTCGAGGGAAACACCGGTCCGTACATCCTGTACACGATCGTTCGTACAAAATCCATCCTCGGAAAATATAAAGAAGAGGGAAATGAACTGAAGAAAGGCGCACTTCTGGCACCGAAGAGCGACAGCGAGAAAGCTCTGATGCTTTCCGTATCCCGTTTCAACGGCGTTGTGGAGAACGCATTCGAGGAGAAAGCACCGCATAAGATCTGTGCTTATATCTACGAGCTTGCAAACGAGTTCAACCATTTCTACCACGAGACCAAGATCTTAAGTGAGCAGGATGAGGCAAGAAAAGCATCTTACCTGGCACTGCTGGATCTTGTCCGCGAGGTACTTGAGACCTGCATCGACCTGCTGGGATTCTCGGCACCGGAACGGATGTAAGATTCGTCAAGAGGGAAAAAATAGATAAAAAACAGGCGATTTTTTTGGCAGCCGTCGGCTTCTGTAGTTCTTGCGGAAACGGCGGCTGTTGTGTTATACTTACATCACGATTTTTCATCCGCTTGGACATTCGTCCTGAAAAATCGATTCTATATTACTCTATCGAAGAGCCATTCGGCTCAATTTATATCCATGTACAAAAACAGAATATCGGACTGACAAACACTTTGACGTAAAAAGAGGAGGCGGGATCATTGGAAAAGTAGAACTTCCGGGAGGGAAGTATCGCCTGCTGTCAGTGCTCGGAAGAGGGGCAACGTCTGTCGTTTATCTTGCAGAGAAAACTGGATCCGGAAAGCGGTATGCAGTCAAGGTAAGTATATGTGACAGGGAAAAACTGCGCCGGGAAGCGTTTCTTTTACAGAAGTTTTCATATCCCGGGATTCCCTGTGCGGTGGAACTTCTGGAAAGTGGGACAAAAAGCTTTCTGGTGATGGAAGCTGTAAACGGAAAATCTATCGGACAGCGTATGCGTAAGGGAGAACGGTTTTCCAGCCGGGAAATTCTGAAAACGGGAATTGCCCTGAGCGGGATTCTCTGTTATCTCCATGCACAGAACCCGCCGGTTTTCTACCGGGATCTGAAGCCGGACAACGTGATGATAACAGAGCGTGGTGAAATATACCTTGTGGATTTCGGTGCAGCCGGAACAGAAGAAACGGGTGTGGAAGTCCGTTATGGAACCCGCGGTTATGCAGCGCCGGAGCAGTATGACGGGAAGTGTGACGCCCGTTCCGATCTTTATGCACTCGGCGCACTGCTTGCGGCAATGGCGAAGCATGCGAAAAAGCGGCAGAAAAGAGGACTCTGGCGGGTGATGGAAAAGTGTATGCAGAAAAAGCCGGAGGAGCGGTATGCGTCTGCCGGAGAAGTCAAAAAGGCACTGCGGCGGCTGGAAAGAAAGCAAAAAGGCAGGAAGACTCTGCGGATCTTTGCAGTTTTTGCTTTTCTGACAGGAGGAGCGGCTGCGGTTGCCAGCAGGATGCCATGGGGCAGTTTCCGGCGGCAGACGAATGGGAGGAGCAGGGAGATCTCTGGTTCTGCGGAAATCCGGTGGAAGAAGGCAGTCTGCCGAACTACCAGAAAGCGCGGGAAGCGTTCTTAAAGGCAGACCATCTCAGTCAGGCGGGGCGTGTGGAGCAGGAACTTGTGGAATACTGTCTGGCGGATGATGCGGCAAGGGAAAAAATGCAGATGGAGCCATTGCTGGCTGAATTTTATGATGACACGCAGCAGGAGCCGGAAAAGGAAAAACGCTGCCGCAGATATCTTGCTGTTGCAGGAATGTATTTCAGTTTTTCCGAAGAACTGGCGCGTGAAAATGACACAGACGCCATGCGGAAAGGAATCGAAGTGCTGGAAAAGGCCGCAGGCGAGAATATGGAGGGGCAGTGGGAGGCGGTTATCTGGCAGAGACTGGCGGATGCGTGCTATCTTGGCGGAAAATCCGGGGATGGGGAAAGAGAACAGGACTGGTGCCAGGAGAGTTTTCTCTATTACGAACGGCTTCTGTGCAGCAGACAGGATGGAAACCGGCGGAAAAATCTGCTCAGGGCCGCAGAGCTGGCACTTCAGTTCGACATGCAGGAAAAAGCAGAACAGTACCTCAACGAGGCCGCAGAAATTCCGGGAATGGAGGAGGATATTTTTTTATCAGCAGATCAGAAAAAGATGGGAGGAAGCAGGATGAGAAAAAAGACCATATGCGCAATGATGACAGGATTCCTGGCAGTCCAGGGAATCGAAGTCCACGCGGAGACACAGCAGACGACAGGCGAGGCCGCAAGTGCGGTGGAAAGCGTGGAATTAGAAGCTGAAATCATCGAGAACAGTGATGTGACAGATGCAGACGGGAAAGCCGGACCGGAGGAACTGCTGCCGGACGAAAAGTCAGAAGAAGAACCGCCTATAGAAGAGAAACCAGAGCAGGAACCAGAGCCGCCGGAAGAGAAAACAGATCCGGCAGAGACCGGAAAGAAAGAGAAGAAGGAGAAGAAAAAATGCTTCCCCCGACGGTAATTCCGGATCCGGAGAAAGAACCAGCGGAAAGGTGGGAAGAAGAGGAGAAAGAAATTTCGGAAGATTCAGAATCGGGGAAGCCAGGAGAATTGCCGGAGGCAGGAGATATGGGTTCCGGGGAATCGGAATCAGAGGAAGGATGTGAAGAAACAGATACAAAAGAATCAGAGACAGAAGAGTCAGATTCGGAGAGAACGGATTTTGGAGAAATGGACACAGAAAAACCAGATTATGAAGATACAGGTTCAGAAAAATCCGGAACGGAAAATTTGATGCCAGAAGATCCGGAACCGGAAAAGCCTGATATGGAAGAAACGAAGCAGGAATCTCCGTCAACCGAAAAAGAGTCAGAAAATCAAACCTCGGAAACAAAAGCACCAGAAAAAGAGGAGCCTACCGTAATGCCAGATGCCGGAAAGTCAAACACAGAAAAGCAGGAACAAACGGGGCCCGGGCAATCGTCTCCGGAGAAAGAAGAACTCAAAACAGACGAACAGCTGCCCGTTGCTGCAGCCACGCCCGAGGAGGTGACCCAAGATCCAGATGATATTCCGCTACAAACAGAAGAAAGCAGTCCTCCGCCTGCCGAAACTCCATCTAAGAGTGCCGGGGAGGAGCCATCTCAAATACGGCCGCAGATCATCGCCGATTTCGTATTATCACAGATAGCAGACGAAGATTTCGAAGCGCCGAACCCCCTGATTATCCGCCCGGCCGACACCAGCGTCGAAATAGATCCCGGTTATACCCCGGAAATTCTGCTCGAGGGAGCCGCCGACACGGCTGAAATTCTTTCCTGCATGGTAAATGGCTCCGAAGCCGAATACGAATGGAAAGAAAACAAAATCTGTCTGAAAGCCGAGAGCCTTTCCGAAGGCTACAACCGCATCACTGTAAAAGTGCGTGGCGCAGACGGCATTGTACGAACCATGAAACCGTGGGAAGTCAACGTGAAACCAAAAACTTCCACACTTGTCAGCCAAAGAACCAGCCAGAAACCAAAAGGAACCCGCCTCTTGCAGTCCTTAAGGCGCCTCTGGAACCTGATTCGTGCCATTGCCGAAATTCAGAATCAGACCACCCGCTATCTGCGTGCACTCTGCAGAAAATAGCCTGATCCGGTTTTGTTTGTATTTCTAATTTCGATATGCTAGAATAAAAGACATGTCATACGATAAAAAAGTAAAAGAGGAAATAAGAGTATGTCAGATATGATATTATTTGATCTGGACGGAACCCTGACCGATTCCGGTCCTGGAATTACAAGATGCGTACAGTATGCGCTGGCATCCTTTGGCATCGAAGAGCCGGATCTGGAAAAACTGAACTGTTACGTGGGACCGCCGCTTCTGGAATCTTTCATGAATTTTGCAGGCCTTGGCTGCGAAGAAGCACAGCAGGCCATCACAAAATACCGGGAGCGGTACGAGGCAGAGGGCATTTTTGAAAATGAAGTATACGAGGGAATCCCGGAGGTTCTGGCGTATCTGAAAGAGAAGGGAAAAATTCTGGCGGTAGCATCGTCCAAACCGGAAAAATACGTGGAGCAGATCCTGGAGCATTTCGAAATCAGAAAGTATTTTACCGTAGTAACCGGTTCAGAAATGAACGAAACCAGAACCGACAAAGGAGAAGTCATCGCAGAGACGCTGCGCCGACTCGGAGCAGAAGACAGCCGTTCCGACGTGGTGATGGTTGGTGACAGAAGCTATGACGTAATCGGGGCAAGAGAAAACGGACTGCTCTGTGTCGGCGTATCGTATGGGTACGGCGGAAGAGAAGAACTCGAGGCAGCAGGTGCCGCAAAGGTATGTGATACACCGGAAGAACTGAAACTGCTGGCGGAGGATCCGAAAGAAGAGAAGAAAAGACGCGACCGCATCAAAAAAATGAAGCCGGAGCGTATCCCGTGGCTGACAAGAGGAGAAAGTGGAACAGGAATCTTTGCGCAGAAAGAGAAAAAAGCAGAGAATATAAAAGAAAAAAGGACAGCGAAAACAGAGCCAAAAACGGAGGAAATCGTAATTCCTATCCAGCGGAAGCTATGGCGTCTTTTAAAACCGCTTCTGACGTACGAACTGTTTCTGATCGGAGCAACCGTACTTCTGGCGCTGATCCTGATGACGTTTACGACCGGCGGTTATCTGGAAGAGCGTATGCACGCGACATCCGTTCTTGCATCAGCAATCGGCAGTCTGGCGGCGATCCCGGTTCTCTGGAAACAGTACAAAAAAGATGAAGGCATGTTCCCGAAACCGGAAAAACGGTGGAGTGCGGCAGAGGCAGCCGCCTGTATTCTGCTGGTTATGACCTTCGGCCATCTCCTGAATACTGTAATGAACGTGACCGGCTTTACCAGAATCTTTTCCGGCTATCAGGACATGGCATCAAAGATTTATGAAGGACAGAACCCGCTGCTTCTGATCCTGTCCGTCGGTGTGCTGAGCGCGGCCGCAGAGGAAATTGTTTTCCGCGGCATGATTTACCGCAGGGCAAAAGATTTCTGGGGAACCGGCTGGGGCATCGCAGCATCATGTCTGCTGTTCGGTGCATATCACGGCAATGTGACGCAGTTTGTCTATGCAGCCGTGGTAAGTGTGCTTCTGATCCTTATTTATGAGCGGTGCGGAACACTCCTTGCCCCGGTTCTTGCGCACATGGCAGAAAATATCTGGGGACTTTACCGGAGCCAGTTCGTATCCTGGATGACCCAAAAAGCACCGGCAGGTGCATGGATGTTCATCTTTTTGGAAGCGGTAATCTGCGCCGGAACATTCTGGTATCTGTTTTTAAAGGATAAACAGGGAAAAACACAAAAATAACAGAAAAAAACCGCAGAATCCGCGAAAAAAATGCTTGTCATGAAAAAAACTCTGTGATACAATCTTACTGTTGCACAATAAGCACCCATGCGGTACCAAGATGGTGCCTGTTTTTTGAAAAACAGGTTCCAAGGTGAAAAAACATGGGGAAGAATAAAACCATAAGGAGATAAAACAATGAGCGTAATTTCAATGAAACAGTTACTGGAAGCCGGTGTTCATTTCGGACATCAGACAAGAAGATGGAATCCTAAAATGGCTCCGTACATCTACACAGAGCGTAATGGTATCTACATCATCGACCTGCAGAAATCTGTAGGAATGGTAGATGACGCATACAAAGCTGTTGCAGACATCGCAGCAGACGGCGGCACAATCCTTTTCGTAGGAACCAAAAAACAGGCTCAGGACGCTATCGCTGTTGAGGCAGAGCGCTGCGGAATGTACTATGTAAACGAGAGATGGCTCGGCGGTATGCTGACCAACTTCAAAACCATCCAGAGCCGTATTGCAAGACTGAAAGCAATCGAGACCATGGAGCAGGATGGCACCTTCGAAGTTCTTCCGAAAAAAGAAGTCATTGAGTTAAAGAAAGAGCTTGCAAAACTGCAGAAAAACCTTGGCGGTATCAAAGAAATGAAGAGACTGCCGGACGCTATCTTCGTAGTAGATCCGAAAAAAGAGAGAATCTGCGTACAGGAAGCTCATACACTGGGAATTCCGCTGATCGGTATCTGCGATACCAACTGCGATCCGGAAGAGCTTGACTATGTAATTCCGGGTAATGACGACGCTATCCGTGCCGTAAAACTGATCGTTTCCAAAATGGCAGACGCAGTTATCGAGGCAAAACAGGGCGAGGCTGAGGAAGCTGCATACGAAGAAGCAGCAGAGACAGACGCTGAATAATTTACGCGAAGTAATGAACTGGGGGGAACTTGAAATTCAGGTTCCCTTCGGCGAATCTCACAATAGCAGACCGGCATGAAGATGCAGTCTGCTGAATCACGTATACGGAGGAATAAAACAATGGCTATTACAGCAGCAATGGTAAAAGAGTTAAGAGAAGTAAGCGGTGCTGGTATGATGGACTGCAAGAAAGCTCTTACAGCTACCGAAGGTGATATGGACAAAGCAATGGAGTTCCTGAGAGAAAAAGGACTTGCTACTGCTCAGAAAAAAGCTGGCAGAATCGCAGCTGAGGGTATCGTTATGCTGAACGTATCCGAGGATGGAAAGAAAGCTGTCGCTGTAGAAGTAAACGCTGAGACAGACTTCGTTGCAAAGAACGAGAAATTCCGTGGCTATGTAGCACAGGTTGCAGAGCAGGCTATGGATACAACTGCAGCAGACGTAGAAGGATTCCTGGCAGAGCCTTGGAAATTCGATACCAACGAGACCGTTGGCGAAGAGCTGGCTCATCAGATCGCTACCATCGGCGAGAACATGAACATCCGTCGTTTCCAGCAGGTAAAAGAGGAGAACGGTTTCGTTGCTTCTTATACTCATATGGGCGGTAAAATCGGTGTTCTGGTTGACGTTGAGACAGATGTTGTAAACGATGACCTCAAAGAGATGGCTAAAAACGTTGCAATGCAGATTGCAGCTCTTCGTCCGCAGTACACAAACCGCGACGAAGTAAGCGCTGATTACATCGCACATGAGAAAGAAATCCTCATGGCTCAGATTCAGAACGACCCGAAAGAGTCTCAGAAACCGGAAAAAGTTATCCAGGGAATGATCCAGGGCCGTATCAACAAAGAGCTCAAAGAGATCTGCCTGCTTGACCAGGTATACGTAAAAGCAGAAGACGGAAAACAGTCCGTAGCTCAGTACGTAGCACAGGTTGCTAAAGCAAACAACGCAACCGTAGCAGTAAAAGGTTTCGTTCGTTTCGAGACCGGTGAAGGAATCGAGAAGAAAGAAGAGAACTTTGCTGAGGAAGTTGCTAAACAGATGAACGCATAATTCAACTGTGAATTTGTAAAAATAACGCAAAAATATAAAACCCTCATAAATGTGCAGAAAATACACGATTTATGAGGGTTTTTTACTGTCACAGGCAGTATCCATCGGAAATGCAGTAAGTGCCCTGAAGGATACCGTCCCCGGAGATTTCCCGGCAATGAATCTTTCGGAGATTTGTGAATTAATCCAGGAACATAAATCGAATGGTCCGGTAATGGAGATGAAACGTTAAACATAAGAAAAGAGGAACAAATTTGAAAAAACAAGACAAAAGAAACTGGCCGAAAGCAGTGATTCAGATCCTTTCTTTCCTGCTGATCCCGGGCTTGTTTGAGGCGCAGTTTTCTGCGGTTGGGACGATTATTTCCGCAGTTTATCAGGGGACGGTTTCGTGGGAACGGATCAGGTATTCGGTATGGATGGTGCTGGCGACGGTTCCGGCGGTGATTATTGTGGGACGGTTTTTCTGCGGATATTTCTGCAGCTTCGGGGCTGTGCAGGATTTTCTGTGGTTTGCAGGAAATAAGCTGAAAAAGCGGTTTCGAAAAGCAGGTGCGAAAAACCTGCATTCAAATTCAAAGAAGAGTGGAAGAAATGTTCCAACAGGCTGGATCAAATATGGTGTGCTCCTGTTCTGGGCAGTCTTCGTATGGAGCGGTATGATAAAATGGAACATCGCAGGGCCGTGGCAGGTATTTGGACAGTACAGTTCCATCGGACACTGGCCGGGTGTGAAGCCGATGTTTTCGATTGGCGGTGCGCTGATTCTGGTGATTTTCGTCGGATCCGTCTTAATCCAGCGCTTTTTCTGCCGGTATCTCTGTCCCATGGGAGCCATCTACAGCCTGATTTCCAGATGTACTCTGTTAAAAATTGTAAAACCGCGGAGCAAATGCGGAAACTGCCGTCTCTGTACTGCAAAATGTACCATGGGAATTGATCTGACAGAAAAAGAGCAGACGGCAGGCGGCGAGTGTATTGGATGCGGGGGATGTATAAACGGATGTCTGAAGAACAATGCACACTGGAAGTACCGATACAGCGTGTGGATCGGTGTCGGGGTGACCTGCCTTACGATTGCAGCGTCACAGTTCCTGATCCGGAGCGAGAGCGGTTCCGTTGGTAAGACAGCAGGTGATGCGGCCATTGATACGGCAGAACAAAATCTGGACAGCAGATTCCAGGACGGCACTTATTCCGGAAGTGGAGAAGGCTACCGCGGAACCGTGACCGTTTCCGTAAAAGTGGAACAGGGAACGATAACCGGACTGACGATAGAGAACGCCGAGGATGATCAGACATATCTGGACAGAGCAAAGTCAGGAATCTTTTCGGAAATCATGAAAAACAGAGTGCCGAGGAGATAGATACCGTTTCCGGCGCCACCTACAGCAGTAAAGGGTTGATTGAGGCCACTCAAAATGCGTTAAAAGAAGCCGCCGGAGATGAGAATACTGTACAGGAAAATACAGCATCTGAATCGACGGATACAACGGAAGAAAAACAGGCATTCCTGGACGCCGGCCGTTTCCACGACCTGAAAGACGGCATCTGCACGGGTACCGCCGATGCCTTCCGCGGGGATGTCGAAGTGCAGGTAACGGTAGAAAACCAGAAAGTGACCGACATCTCCATCCTTTCCTACTGCGACACCGAGGAATACTTTTTCCGTGCAGCGCCTTACGTGATAGGGCAGATGAAAGAAGAACAGAGCCTTAACATCGACGCCTTGAGCGGTGCCACCTACAGCAGCAACGGTATCATTCACGCCACCGCCAATGCACTCGAAATCCCGGAAGACGAATATGCACCGCGTCCTGGCCGGGATCTGGCACATAAGCAGAAAGAGCACGGTCATATTGTAAAACATACGATCGAGAGCCAGGAGCAGTATGAAGAAAAAGTAAAAGAATACGAAGACGCACAGAATTAAAAAACAAAAATAATCTCAAAATAAGCACTGTAAATACATCCATCTGTATTTGCAGTGCTTTTCTGCTGTAACAGAACCCCGCCTGACTGCATCAAAAATATAAAAAAATTTAACAATCATTTGATATAGACCTTATAGGAACAGGATAGCAGTTAAAATACAAATGTGCTACGATCGTGATTGTAGTAAAAAATATTCTGAAAGAAATGGCAGGAACAGCAAAAATACAGCGGTTAGGCTGGAGTCTGGAATGGATGCAGCGCATATCTGAAAAAGGAAACGAAAACCTGGGACAGCTGGGATATACGGATCATTCGCAGAAACACTGTATGCAGGTTGCCCATCAGGCAGAGTACGGTGCACTTCTTGCAAATGAACTTTTAAAAGAAACGGATATGACGTTGGAAGACAGAGTAACCATCGTTCCTCGGTTCTGCAGTTATTGCAGCTGTAAAACTGGCAGGCGGAACGATCAACGTGGCGGTTGCATGCCTGGCGATTTTCTTTGCACTGGGATTTGTTTTCCTGAAAATTGCAGATCGGCAGCCGATGGCGGGGGAGAGATAAAACAGAACATAGCATAAAATCTCAAAGCAGGAGAGAAATCCGCTTTGAGATTTTTTGCGTTTTCACTCCGGGGTTCCGCAATGAGAGGTTTTGTGGTACAATAAGCAGTGAGTCGGGCCGCAGGGGATGAGGGGGCCTGAAAAATATGAATCATACAGACAGGATGAAACAAAATGGAAAAAACCAAAAAACTGGCGGTAGGCATTTTAGCGCATGTCGATGCGGGAAAGACGACGCTGGCAGAGGGAATTTTATATAAAACAGGCCAGATCCGGAAAGCCGGAAGAGTGGATCACAAGGACGCCTTTCTGGACACGGAGGAACTGGAAAAAGCAAGGGGCATCACGATCTTTTCCAAACAGGCCGTGCTGAAGCTGAACGAGACGGAGGTCACACTCCTTGACACGCCGGGCCATGTGGATTTCTCGGCGGAGATGGAGCGCACTTTACAGGTCATGGACTATGCGGTTCTTCTGATCAGCGGTGCGGACGGCGTGCAGGGGCATGTGGAAACCCTGTGGCGGCTGCTCGCACGGTATGAGATCCCGGTCTTTCTCTTTATCAACAAGATGGATCAGCCAGGCACGGATGCGGAAAAACTGCTGGAAGAACTGCAGAGCCGTCTCTCAGAGCACTGCCTGAATTTCTCGCAGGATCTCCAGAACGCAGAATTGCTGGAAGAACTCGCCATGTGTGATGAGGACGTGCTGGAGCAGTATCTGGAAACGGGAAGCGTGGAAGAAGACCAGATCCGCACGATGATCGCAGAGCGGAAGGTTTTTCCGTGCTGCTTTGGCTCTGCACTCAAGATGGAGGGCGTGACGGAATTTCTGAAAATTCTGGACCGGTTTACAAAAACGCCGGAGTACGGCGGGGATTTTGGCGCGCGCGTTTTTAAGATTTCAAGGGACACGGCAGGAAACCGTCTGACGCATCTGAAAATCACGGGCGGCGTGCTGAAGGTGAAGCAGATGCTCGGCGAAGAAAAGGCAGACCAGATCCGTATTTATTCCGGTGCGGGCTATACGATGGTACAGGAAGCACCGGCGGGGACGATCTGTGCCGTAACGGGACTGAACAGCACTTTCTCCGGTCAGGGCATCGGCAACGAAACCGAGGCGGAAAAACCGGTGCTGGAGCCGGTGCTGACGTACCGCATCGAGCTTCCGCCGGACTGCGATGTCCATCAGATGCTTGGAAACTGCGCCAGTTAGAAGAAGAAATCCCGGAGCTCCACATTGTCTGGAATGAGCGCCTCGCGGAAATCCATGCGCAGGTCATGGGTGAGGTGCAGATCGAGATCTTAAAGAGTCTGATCCACGAGCGTTTCGGCGAATGGGTGGAATTCGGAGCCGGAAATATTGTATACAAAGAGACGATCCGCAGTACCGTGGAGGGTGTCGGCCATTTCGAGCCGCTGCGCCATTATGCGGAAGTTCATTTGCTGCTGGAGCCGGCAGAACCGGGCAGCGGACTGCAGATTGGAACCGTCTGCAGCGAGGACACCCTGGACCGCAACTGGCAGCGTCTGATCCTCACACATCTGCTGGAGCGGAAGCATCCCGGCGTGCTGACCGGGTCGGAGATTACCGATATGAAAATCACGCTGGTCAAGGGCCGTGCGCACATTAAGCACACCGAGGGCGGCGACTTCCGCCAGGCGACGTACCGTGCGGTGCGGCAGGGGCTGAAAAAAGCAGAATCCGTTCTGCTGGAGCCGGTCTATGCGTTCCGTCTGGAAATTCCGTCGGAATCGACGGGACGGGCGCTGAACGATATCCAGCGGATGTACGGCAGCTTTGAACCGCCGGAAATGGAAGGCGATATGACAGTGATCACCGGAACCGCACCGGTTGTGACGATGCGGGATTATCAGAAAGAAGTGACTGCTTACAGCCGGGGACGCGGAAGAGTGTTCTGTACCTTAAAAGGATATGAGCCGTGTCACAACGCGGAGGAAGTGATTGCTCCATCGGCTACGATTCCGAGGCGGATGTGGAAAATCCGACGGGTTCTGTGTTCTGTGCCCACGGGGCAGGCTTTGTCGTTCCATGGAATGAAGTGGAAGACCATATGCATCTGGAATACACGCTGGAAAATCCGGAAGAAGAAAGCGATTCAGCCGAATCTGCGGCAGACCGGAGCGGCGGAGCATCCTCTGTGCAGAAAGCAAAAAAAGCATCCGACCGCGTGCCGATGGCAGCTTCCCTGCAGGAGGCAGAGGAGCTGGAAGAAATCTTTACGAGGACATACGGCAAAGTGGAGCGGAAGCGCGCCGGTTTCGAGCGGCGGACACATCCGGTCACCTCGTCATCCGGCATCGGGGATCCCAAATATGCAAAATCAAACCGCCCGAAGGAGCCGCAGGAGGAATATCTGCTGGTGGACGGCTATAACATTATTTTTGCATGGGATGATTTAAATGAGCTGGCGAAGTATAATATTGAGAGCGCCAGAGGAAAGCTGATGGACATCCTGTCAAATTATCAGGGATATAAAAAAATGACGCTGATTCTTGTCTTTGATGCCTACAAAGTAAAAGGCAACCAGGGTGAGGTCGGCATGTACCATAATATTCATGTCGTTTATACGAAAGAGGCGGAGACGGCTGACCAGTACATCGAGAAAACGGTTCACAGGATCGGCCACAACGGCAACGTAACGGTGGCTTCCTCGGACGGTCTCGAGCAGATCATCATTATGGGAGCGGGCGCGCATCGTCTCTCCGCACGGGATCTGCGCACAGAGATTGAACATACAAACGGCCAGATCCGGGAAAACTATCTGGAGAAAGAACAGAAAACGAAGTCGTACCTGCTGGAGAACGCCTCCGGAGAACTGGGAGACTTTTTAAAAGAGCTGGAAGAAGAGCGAAAAAAAGAGAGTAAAAAGAGCAAAGGAAAGGCTTAAGATGAATTACGCAATCATACTATCGGGGGGAATCGGAACGAGAATGCAGATGGGGAATTTTCCGAAGCAGTATCTGGAAGTGGAAAAGAAACCGATTCTGCTGTATACGCTGGAGCAGTTTCAGAAAAGCAGTGCCGTTGAGAAAATCGTCATCGTGGCGGCAGATGCCTGGAGAGAGAAGATCCGCGGATGGATGGAAGAAGACGGGATTACGAAATTTCTCGCCTTTGCGGATGCCGGGGATACGCGGCAGGAATCCATTCATAATGGCCTTACCGTCTGCATGGAGGATTCCGTATCGGAGAACGACGGTGTGATCATCCACGACGGCGTGCGGCCTCTGGTGAGCGAACAGCTGATTGGCGACTGCCTTGCGGCGCTTGCCGATCATGAGGGCTGTATGCCGGTGCTGCCGATGAAGGACACGATCTATCAGAGCAGCGACGGAACGAAAATTGACCATCTGCTGGAGCGCAGCACGCTGTTTGCCGGTCAGGCGCCGGAAGCCTTCCGGCTGCATCCGTACGCGAAGATCAACCGGGAAGCATCGAAAGAGGAGCTGTCCCTCACAAGGGGAACGAGTGAAATTGCCTACCGCCATGGAATGGATGTGGCGATGATCCCAGGGGATGAGCGGAACTTTAAGATTACAACAAGGAGCGACCTGGAGCGTTTCTGTACGATTGTGGAAGGAGAAACGAAATGAGAGCATACGAGCTGCATGGAGTCAATGATTTAAGAAGGGAAGACATCGAAAAACCGGAAATCCCATCCGGCTGGGTTCTGGTGCAGGTAAAGGCATCAGGAATCTGCAGCTCCGATATTCCGCGGATTTTCACAAACGGAACATACCATTCCAACGATTCCGGGTCACGAGTTTCAGGCGTGGTTGCCGCATACGGCGAGGGTGTGCCGGAAGAGCGAGTTGGAAAACGGGTCGGCATTTTCCCGCTGATCCCATGCCGCACCTGCCCGCAGTGCCGGCAGAAAAAATATGAGATGTGCGAACACTACGATTACCTCGGCTCGCGCCGGGACGGCGGCTTTGCGGAATACGTGGCCGTGCCGGACTGGAACCTGATGGAGCTGCCGGAAAACGTCAGCTTCCGCGAGGCAGCAATGCTGGAGCCGCTCTCTGTGGCGCTTCATGCGGTGAAACGAAGCGGTGTGAAGCCGGGCGATACCGCAGCAGTGATCGGAACGGGCATGATCGGTTTTGCAGCGGCAGCGTGGGCGAAAGCGCTCGGCGCCGAAACCGTTTTTGTGATTGGACGGGGCGAAGCAAAACGTGCGATCGCAGAACAGATCCCGGGCATCTCATATGTGACGGAAGAGGAGAGTAAAGCGATTCAGGCGGATGTTGTAGTAGAAGCGGTCGGAACGCCGCAGGCCGTTTCCGGTGCAGTTCTTCTTGCAAGACCGGGCGGAAGCATCGTGCTGATGGGAAATCCATCGGGCGATCTTGCGATGGAAAAGAACGTGTACTGGCGCATCCTGCGCAAACAGCTGAACCTGATGGGAACGTGGAATTCTTCTTATGAAAAAGATGAAGCCTGCGACTGGACGGAGGCACTCGATGCGCTTTCGAAGAAGAAAATCCCGGCACAGGCGCTGATCACGCACTGTTTCCCGTCCGAAAAGCTGATGGACGGACTGGAACTGATGAAAAATCATAAAGAGCCATACTGCAAAGTAATGGTTTCATGGGAGTAGAAAAATATGAGAAAAAGTCAGATATCGGCATCCATGATGTGCTCAAACCTTGTGGATCTGCAGGCGACGATCGATGTATTTGAAAAAGAAAAAGTCGAATATCTCCATATTGATGTGATGGACGGCGAGTTCGTTCCGAACTTCGGCCTTGGCGTCGACTACATCCGCGGACTGCGGGAACTGACGAGTATTCCGCTCGATCTTCATCTGATGATTAAAGACCCGGAGTACAAGCTGCCGTGGATCGGCATTTACAAAGAGGACATCGTGACGATTCATTATGAGAGCACTTTCCAGGTGCAGCGCGCGCTCGATTACCTCGTGCCGTACGGCTGCAAGCGGTTCCTCGCGATCAACCCGGCGACACCGATCGGGCAGATCGAGGAAGTGCTTGATTATATCGACGGCGTCAATCTTCTGATGGTGAATCCGGGCTTTGCCGGACAGAAAATTGTGCCGAGTACGCTGCGCAAGGCGGAAAAGCTGCAGAAATTTCTGCAGGAGATGCACCGGGAGGACATCATTTTAGAAGTGGACGGAAACATTACGAAGGAGCACGGCGCGACGCTGCGTTCTTTGGAGCCAGCATTTTTGTGGCGGGAACTTCGAGCATTTTCTGCACCAATGTATCGCACTTCGGAGAAAAAATCCGGGAATTCCGGAAAGCAGTGGAATAAGAAAAAGAACTGCCTTCCCGGGATGCACGGTTTGAAAAACAGACGAATACTGTAAAGTGAGAAATGACGGAGCGTGTCATATGGTAGAATTGCTTCTGCTTGCTGCGGCGCTCTCAGCCGATAACTTTGCAGTAAGCATCGGATATGGAAGCAGCAATACGAGAATTTCACCCGGCATGACGGCGCTGCTGAATCTGTTTTGCAGTGCTGCCCTGGTTGCTTCCGCGCAGTTTGGAAAAAGATTTCTGCAGTCCGCAGGACCGGAATGGGGAACCAGAGTGGGTGCGGGCTGCTTTTTTCTTATGGGAACGCTGAAAATTTTCGAAGAACTGAGAAAACGCAGAAGAAAAAAGCAGGGAAAACCAGAAGCAAGACTGGAACATCTGGAAAAACAGCTCCACCACTGGAATTTGGCCTGCTGGCGGTTTCGATGTCGGTGGATGGAATTGTCTCCGGCGTCTTTGCCGCGGATCTTCCGGTGACAGGAGGACAGATCTTTTTTGCCTCCTTCGCGGTCGGAATGGCGGCGATGTATGCCGGAACTGCCATCGGAAAAAAGACGGGGCAGAAAAACGGCGGAAACGGAGCACTGTTCGGAGGAATTCTGTTCTATTTACTGGCGTTTTTAAAGCTCACATAGAATTACATGTAAGAAAGAAAAACCAGCAGATCCCGGCGTAAAATTGACAAGCCCGTGCAGATATGCTATAAAAGTAGGAGGTTTGCTGCTGGAAAATTTAAAAAACAGATGCAGCAGACAAAGTAAGAGAGGAAAATACATGATTTCAGTAGTAATCCCTTCGTACAACGGTGCAGAAACACTGTTTCAGGCAATCGACTCAGTCCTTTGCCAGACAACAAAAACCCCGCTGGAAATCCTGGTGATCGACGACCATTCCACGGACGATACGATGGAAAAGATGGGGCGTTACGGAGAAAATGACCGGGTACGGTATATCCGGAATGAGACAAACAAAGGAGCATCCGCATCCAGAAACCGCGGTGTACAGCTCGCAAAGGGCGATTACATTGCCTTTCTGGACGCGGATGATTACTGGGATCCCGAAAAACTGGAAAAGCAGGAAAAAGCCCTTGCAAAGACCGGTGATGTGCTCTGCTGTACGGGTCGGGAGCTGATTTACGATCAGGAACCGGAAAAGCAGAAGATTTTTCTGTCCCGGAGCGGATCACCTACAAAATGCTACTGCGCGGCAACGTGATCGGCTGCTCGTCGGTACTGGCCAAAAGAAGCGTTCTGCTGGAATTCCCGATGGAAAAGGACGAGTGCCACGAGGATTATCTGGACTGGCTGCGGATCCTGAAAAATACGGGACAGCCTGCGGTGTGGATGAGCCTTTGCTGAAATACCGGCTGTCCAGCACAGGAAAATCGGGGAATAAACTGCATTCTGCAGGAATGACTTACCGTGTTTACCGCGAGCTGGGAATGGGAACGTTCCGCTCCCTGTACTGTTTTGCGTGCTATGCCGTAAACGGTGTGCGGAAGTATTACGGTAAGGGCAAAAAGAGAGGAAGAGATTGATGAACTATAAAAACAGGGAACAGTACAAACATCTGATGCGTGTCCTGGCGGTCGCGGCGATTGTGCTTCTGGAATGCGCTGTTTTTTCTGTGTTCTGGGACAGATACTATGCGAGCCACCTGTGGCTGGAGCCGTTCTGGGATAAGGGAAATCAGATTATCGTCGTGATCTACGGCATTTTTCTTCTGGTTTTCATGTACATTTACGGCGGCATGAAGATCGGCTACATGAAGGGAAGCAGCATCATCTATTCCCAGATGATGACGGCATTCTGTGCCAATGCGCTGATGTATCTGCAGATTATCCTGCTGTGGCGCCACCTGCCGTACATTCTGCCGATGGTCGGCATGACACTCGTGGACTTTGCGCTGGCAGGCATTGTATCCTGGCTTTTTGAGAAGACGTTTGCGCGTCTCTTTCCGCCAAGAGAGGTGCTTCTGATTTACGGTGAATACCCGATGGAAAGCCTGGAGCTGAAGATGAACCAGCGGCCGGACAAGTATATTGTAGCACATAAGGTGAGCGTGGAAGTGGGAGAGAAAGAGCTCTGCCGCCAGATTGACGCATACGGTCAGGAGGGCGTGATCCTGGGCGATCTTCATTCGGAGCTGCGCAACCGTCTGCTGAAATATTGCTATGCGAAAGAAATCCGTGTCTATCTGACGCCGAAGCTGTCGGATATTATGGTACGGAAAGCGGAAGCGCTCCATATTTTCGATACACCGCTTCTGCTCGCGCGAAACAGTGGTCTTTCGTTTGATCAGAGATTCTGCAAGCGCCTGCTGGATCTGCTCGTATCGACGATTCTTCTTGTGATCACGTCGCCGATTATGCTGATCGCAGCGCTCTGCATCAAGCTGTATGACCATGGCCCAGTGTTCTTTAAACAGAAACGTCTCACGATCGGCGGAAAAAAATTCTATGTCTACAAATTCCGAAGCATGATCGTGGATGCCGAAAAGACGGCGTAGCCCGTCTGGCAACGAAGAACGACAGCCGCATTACGCCGGTCGGAAAGGTGATCCGCGCGACGAGAATTGATGAGCTGCCGCAGCTTCTGAACATTTTCAAGGGCGATATGAGCGTCGTCGGACCGCGCCCGGAGCGGCCGGAGATTGCAAAGGAATATGAGGAATCGATTCCGGAGTTTGCTTACCGTCTGAAAGTAAAGGCAGGCCTTACCGCTACGCCCAGATTTACGGAAAGTACAACACGACCGCATACGACAAGTTGAAGCTGGATCTGATGTACATAGAGAGCTATTCGATTTTAGAGGATCTGAAGCTGATTCTTGCAACCTTTAAGATTGTCTTCACAAAGGAGAGCACAGAAGGGCTCGAGGAAGGACAGACGATCAGCTGAACGCGAAGGAAGAGGAGAAAAAAGATGTTTAATACCGAGGACGAAATTCTGCGCCGGCTGCAGGAAAAAAATCTGGAAATGGCCGTTATGTTTTACCACTGGTGCCAGAGAAATCATCTGACCTGTTATCTCTGCGGCGGCGGCTGTATCGGTGCAATCCGCCACGGCGGCTTTATTCCGTGGGACGATGATCTCGACTTTTTCATGCCGCGGAAAGATTACGAGAAGTTCCTGAAAATCTGGGATACGCAGGAGGAGAGTAAAATCTACAAGCTCGAGTACCCGAAAGAGGGCTTCTGCAATGCGCACACGTTTGCGAACATCCGCGACAGCCGCACCACGCAGGTGAAAAAGGAGCAGGTCGATATGGATCTCTGCCACGGCGTTGCGCTTGATATTCTCCCGATCGAGGGCTATGCACCGGGAAACCTTGCGCGGAAATGGCAGGTGATCGAGGGAAAGATTTTCCAGCTCTTCTGCACGCAGGTTATTCCGACCAAAGAACGCCACGGCGCGTTTATGCATTACCTGGGAACGATTCTGCTGGCGCTGGCTCCGACGCAGAAGATGCGGTACCGGATCTGGAAGCAGGCAGAGAACTATATTACAAAATTTGATATCGACAGCCCACGGGTGGACGGCATCACCGAGATGTGCGCACCGCAGGCGATTCTCCGGAAATATCCGAAAAAGATTTTTGCATCGGCGATTGAGGTTCCGTTCGAGAATGAGTGCCTGCCGATTCCGGTCGGATATGACACATATCTGCGCATGGCGTTCGGCAATTATATGAAACTGCCGCCGAAAGAACAGCAGAAAGGGCACCACGATGCGGCGTTTCTGGATCTCGATCATCCGTATGAGCAGTATAAGGGGATACACTACTGCTGTAAGAAATAAAGAAAGAGGATAAAACAATGCCGGAAATTTCAATCATTACCCGGTGTATCAGGCAGAAAATTTTAAAAAATGTGTGGATTCCATTCTCTCCCAGTCTTTTACGGACTGGGAGCTGCTTCTTGTAGATGATGGAAGCACCGACAAGAGCAGTGAAATCTGCCGGACATACGCAGAACAGGATGCGCGGATCCGTTATCACCAAAAAGAGAACGGCGGCGTCAGTTCGGCGCGGAATGCGGGCGTTGCGCTTGCAGAGGGGCGTTATATCACGTTTGTGGACAGCGACGATTTCGCAGCGGAGGATCTTCTGGAAACACTGTATCGTCTGGCGGAAAAATATGATGCCGAAATGAGTATCTGCCGCGGATACGATCTCTATGAAGGAAGGCCGGTGCCGGATCTGAAACAGGAGGGAATCGAATCTGTGACCGACAGCGAGGAGGGACTGCGCCAGGTGATGAAGGCGCGCGTGTTCGGCGTGATGCCGTGGGGCAAGCTGTATCGGAGAGAGATTTTCGAGGGCGTTGTCTATCCGGAGAAAACAATCGCCGAGGATGCATACGTCATCGTTCCGTTAATGGAGCACTGCCGGAAGGTGGCCTTTTCCACAGCACAGAAATACTATTATGTGCACCGGCGCGAAAGCCTCACGACAAGCGGTTTTCGCTGGTCAGATCTGGGTTCGGTGGAAGTATGGGATCATAATCAGAATGTCGTGGAAGAACGCCACCCGGCGCTGAAAAAAGAAGCAGGTGTGCGCTGCTGCTGGGCGCGGTTTTTCGTGCTGGACAAGCTGATGCTGTTGGAAACCATGGACGCGGAGAAAAAGGCGCTTGCGAAGAGGCTGGCAAAAGAGCTTAAAAAGCATCCGCTTCTGGTACTGGAAGGCGATCACTTCACGAACGGGCGGAAAATCGCCTATCTGACCCTGTTTCTGGGAACCGGAATTTACCGGCAGTGCGTTCGTGCACTGTTCCGGAAAAGAAATTTATAAAAATGCGGCAGAAACGAATGAGATTTTCGTTTCTGCCGCATTTTTATATGGATTTTTCTAGCTTTCTTTTTCGGAAAGCAGAACACCGTTTTTATCAAACACATACGTTGTTCCGTCAATTTTTTTCGTCCCGGTGACGCATCCGCCCCAGCTCTGGAAATAATATGTTTTTCCATCAATTTCTGCCCAGCCGGTCTGCATGGAAGCATCATCGTTGAAGTAATACCAGTTGTTTTTATAATAGAACCACTGCGATTTTCTCGCACCGCCCCAGCTGTAGGTAAAGTACCAGACACCGTCCCGGATCACCCATTGGTTTGCCGGCATGACGCCGTTTTCATCAACAAAATAAAGATTGTTATCATACGTAAAGGCTTCATCCGTTTTCCGTGTACAGTCCTCATTAATATAATAGTATTTATTCTGAAGCAGCAGCCAGCCTTCGTGTGCGGCACCGCCCCAGCTTCTGAGATAATAATAGTTTCCATCCCATTTCAGCCACTGGTTCTGATACATTTTTCCGCTCTTATTTACAAAGTAGAGATTGTTGTCATACAGGAAACTTTCGTTCTGCTTCAGGGAACCGTCCGCATTCATAAAATACCAGGCGCCATCGATCTGATACCAGCCATTGGTTACGCAGGAATATTTCTGTACATAATACCAGGCACCGTCATGGTACAGCCAGGTGCTGCCGGAAATACCGCCCCAGGAAAGAAATTTGACGCGGTAACCGTTTAAGGTAAGTGTCGTATTGCGTGCGGCACCTCCCCATGTGTAAAAATAGTACATCGTTTTGGTCTCCGGATCAGCGTGCCATCCGGACGAATACATAATACCGGTATCCTTGGCGAGATAGTACCAGTTGTTGCTGATAAACTGCCATCCGGTCTGCATCTCACCGCTGCCGGAAAAATAATAGTAATCTCCATCAAGCAGAAGCCAGCCTGTTGCCATAACGCCGTCCGCGCCGAGGTAATACGTTTTGTGGTCGAGGGTGAGCCAGCCGGTATACGGTGTTTCATCATCGTTGTAGTAATACCATTTTCCATCCCGTTTTACCCAGCCGATGACGTGGCGTTCGTTTGTGATCACGCCGTTTTCATCGGAGGTATATTCGATGCCCGTTTCTGTGTCGCGCCAGGAAGTGGAGCATACGAGAAGATGGCTGCTGTCTGCATAATATTTCTGTCCGCCGCGGGTGAAAAATCCGCTGTACGGGATGCCGTCATGATAAGCAACGAGCTTGGAAGAACGGCCGCGGTAAATTTCATAGGTATCATCCACGTTGGAAGTGACCGCGGAACCGGAAAAGTCAGCAATGACTGCCGGAAGATCGCCGGAATATTCTGTCGTGGAAAATACGCGCAGCCCCAGAGAGGTCAGGGTCTCGACGGTATCGTTATCCATAATACGGAAGTCACCGGTCTGGATAAAATATTCCGGGTTGACGGCAGCAAGATAGTCTGCATCGACAGCATTCGGATATCCGTGATGATTGGAAGTCATCAGATCAATGCTGTACAGCCCGTAGTTCGAAACAATCCGGCTGGCATCGCCCTCGACGTCGTCGATATCGCTCGTCAGAAAAGCGCGGTGGTCGTTTGCGGAGGCAATTACACCAAGACAGAACTGGTTGGCGTCCTCTTTTGGACTTGTGAGATAATCTTCCTCGTAGTTGACAATCTGGATCTGGAAATTTCCAAAAGCAAAATCAGGAGATCCTTCTTCTGCGGAGGCGGCACCGGGATTCAGATGCTGGATCAGGTCACACCTTCAGTCTCTTCTACAGCAGTAAGAAGCTGGTCGTAGACATAAAGATTGTCCCAGAGACGCGCAGTATTATAGATATAACTGTCATCATACGGGAGCAGATAAACCCGGTCGGGGGAATACAGCCGCACGATGGTATCGCCGGTTCCAATATGGTCGCTGTGCGGATGTGTTGCAACATAAAACTGCAGATTATCGGAGGTGACACCGAGGGAGTCCAGGTAGGAGAGTACCTCATCGTCGTAGCCGGTCGACGTTGTGATGCCGCTGCGCAGCGGATAACGCGGATCAGATCCGTCAGGGTAATCCCAGTCCTCGCCGGAGTCTACCATGCCGAAAATTTTCTGGCCATTATCGTCTACACTTTCCAGAACGATGGCATTGGAGCCGCTGCCGAGTGTCAGAATGTGAATTTTTGCTGTAGTATCAGCCGCATGTGTGTTTTCCGGGGTGAGAAAAAGAAAAGCAGCGGCAAGGGATGCCGCGCCGATGGAAAACACGGATCTGCGGGTATGCCGGGAAAAAGGCATATCAATGGCTCCTTTCGTAACATATATCATTAAAACAAAAAGTAAAACAGCCGGGTGGAAAATAAGCGCTCAACATCACAATTATACAAAATTTCAGGGAAAAGTCAATGTTTATTAGAATTTCGATTACTTGACGCAGACAGGGCATCATGTTAGAATGAGTGGGATTGGGAATGTAAGGAAAAGAAAGGAACCAAACATGATTACCTTATTAAAAATGCCGGCACTGTTTCTGGGAATGCTCGCAGTGTTCTGCTGCCTGGGTTCTTTTTTTTATCAGAGAAAACAGGTATGAGAGCGGACATCTGGGTGAAACTGTGCTGTTTGGCTTTATTGCATATTACTTCTTATTTGAACTGATTTCTGTGCCGATGATGGTGCTCGGTGCAAAACTGCATCTGCTCGCATGGGTATGGGCTGCTGTTGTGGCTGTCCTTGTAATTGCTTCCATCTGTCTTCATCTGGGAATGTGGAGAGAGTGGGGAAAAAGAAGCGGCGGTTTCTGGAGAGGAAAGACGGCAGCTTTTTATGTGATGCTGGTGCTGATTGGAATCCAGCTGTATTTTGTTGCTGCACTGCAGGAAAACGGCAGTGCGGATGCAGCGTATTATGTGGGAAGTGTGACAACGAACCTTGCGACAGATTCCATCAGCAGCTTTGACCCATATACAGGAAAAGCACTGGATTTTTTTAACATCCGTTATGTGTTCAGCATGTATCCGGCAGCAAATGCAGTACTGTGCCGTTTAACGGGCCTTCATCCGCTCGTAGTGACGAAGGTGATTCTCTGTATGATGACGGTAGTTTTAAGTTATCTCGTCTATGCACAGATCGGAAAGGCGCTGTTAAAAGAAAAACAGATGGTATGGGTGCTCCTGTGCTTTATTAGTGTTGTGAATCTGAATTTTCATACGATCTTTTCGAATGCGTCGTTCCTGCTGACGAGGGGATACGAGGGAAAGGCCGTATTGTGCAATATCATCCTCCCGTTTCTGTTTTATCTTGGTCTGCGCATGTATCAGGAGAAAAACGGAAAGAGAGTCTGGCTGCTGTTTTTCATGACAGGCGTCGCTGCGATTGACCTTACGATGTCATCCATGATGACTGTACCGGTGGCCATGAGTGCTGTGATTCTGCCGAATCTTGTGCGGAAAAACGCTGGGGACAGAGCAGGCTCTATCTGCTTGCTGTGCTGCCGTGTGTGCTGGTGCTTGGGGTCTATCTCCTTGGTGTGCGCGGTATCCTGCAGATTCCGGTTGTGCGGTAGAAAGGAGAAAATGTGGGCGGAATAAATCTGAATGAGAGCGGCCTCGATTTTGTGAGACAGGTCTTTGTGACGTTTGGAGGAAACACAACCGTACTGACGCTGTTTCTGCTGTCGGTGCTGTATCTCGCTTTAAAAGGAAAAAAGGAAGAGCGGTATGTGTTCGTAACAACCGCTGTTTTTCTGGCCTTTACGGTATACAATCCATTTGCGGTGAAATATATCCTGGGAAAACTTGGAATGGTCAATGTCTATTACCGGTTTTTCTGGATTCTGCCGATGGTACTGACCATCGGATATGCCTGCACGAAGTTGTGGGCGGGCAGAAAAAAGGCTGGAGACGGTATCTGACCGCGGCTGCGCTGGCAGCGGTCATCTGTTTTGGCGGAAATTCCGTACTGGCTGGCGGACTGCCGAAGCTGCCGGATAACCAGTACAAGATGCCAGATGATCTTCTGGCCGTCTGTACGGTGCTGCACGAAGAAGCGGGAGAGGGAACCGTAAGAGTTGTATTTGAACCGGATTTCAACCTGATCGTGCGGCAGTATGATGCTTCGTTTGAACTGGTTCTGGACCGCGATATGGTTCTGACCTATCAGGCTCCAATACGGTATCAACCGATGCACTGACCGAGCAGGAAATTGAAGACGAAACAAAGATCCTTCAGATTATCACACAGATGGATCTGTCGCTGGATCAGAAAGAATTTTACAGAAGTCTTAGGGAAATGAATGCAGAGTATATTGTACTTTCGAGCAGTTCAGCGGCAGTATCCTATGTGGAAACAGCGGGGTGCATCCCGGTAAGAGAAGTAGAAGGGCATATCATTTTCCGCGTGGAAGAAAAGTAAGAAGGAGGACTTGTTTTTGAATAAGGCAAAAGATTATATTCAGCTGCACCTGAATATCCTGCTGTTTTCTCTGACGAGTGTGTTCTCGAAAGCAGCATCGGTTCAGCTGAACGGGGAGGAATCAAAAATCCTCTATTATATGTATTTTTATTTCTGATGGTTGCAAACTGTGGCATTTACGCTATTGCATGGCAGAAGGTAATCAAAAAATTCTCTTTGTCAACCGCATATGCAAACCGCAGCGTCTATCTGATCTGGTCCCAGATCTGGGCCGTGCTCATTTTCATGAATCTGACGGTAAAAAATATCATCGGCCTTCTGATTGTGCTGGTGGGAGTTATGGTGGTGCAGCGATATGAATAAATATATGATTTTAATGCTGATCTGTACAATGTTTTCAGCAGTATCACAGATTCTGCTGAAACAAAGCGCCAACGAGGAGCATGCATCTGCACTTCGCGAGTATCTGAACTGGCGCGTGATTGTGGCGTATCTGATTTTTGGCAGTGTACTTCTTTTAAATACGTATGCCTACACACAGTAGATTTGAAATACGGTCCGGTGTTGGATACCTTTACGTACGTCTTTGTCCTGCTGCTTTCCTTTGGCGTTTTGAAAGAAAAGGTATCAAAAGGAAAGCTGATTGGGAATCTGATTATTATCCTGGGAGTACTGGTGTATACATTGCCGTAAAATGTTCCGATGATGGAAAGAAAGCGATATCAGCTAAGCAGTCCTTGTCCTTTGAAATAGGGGGTCTGCGTACAACAAACGAACGGCTTTTGATTATGAATAAGAAAAAATAGATTATCGTTTTAAGATATTATATGCTGTGGCGATTCTGATGGTTGTTGCGGGACATTGTGATGGTGGTGGAATTTCTTTGGACTTTGCGCAATGGTTTCCGTATGAGGGAATCCATCTGGCGCTGTTTACTTTTTGTTCAGGATATTTTTTTAAAGATGCAGCACTGAAACGACCGGGGAGATATGTCTGTAAAAAGCTTCGTACCCTGATACTTCCAATGTATGGGTATACGATTGCGTATGGGCTGCTTGTCAGGTTATTACATCGGTGGGGCTTTCAAATCGGTGGAAAATTTAATTTGCACAATATTCTGATTTCACCTTTAAACGATGGGCATCAGTTTGTCCTTAATATGGCCGGCTGGTATATTGTGCCCTTGTTTATGGTAGAAATATTAAATTGTATGATTCGGGCATTTTTTAAGCGAAAAGGATGGCAGATACCGGAATGGATATTTTTTGCAGGGGCAGTACTTATTGGAATGGGCGGCAATTTTTTGGCGATTATGGAATATCGCACCAGCTGGTGGCTGACAGTGGTCAGAATTCTGTATTTTGCTCCGTTTTATGCAATGGGTATTTTTTATAAAAAGATACTGGAGAAATATGTGGACAGGATTCCATCTGTAGTGTATTTTGCGATTGTGTTTGCTGCAAAACTTATGATTTTTCTTCATTATAAAACTAGGTTGCTTATACGCCAGCGTGGTGCAATGACTTTAATCAAGGACCGGTCATGCCAATTATTATTGGTTTTTTGGGAATTGCACTTTGGATGCGGATTGCAACGATAATGGAACCAGTATTTGGAAGAAAAAAGTGGATTAATCTTCTTGCAGACAACACATTTTCGATTATGGAAAATCAGTTTTTGGGTTTTTTACTTGTAAAAGTTGCTTTCGGAACAATTGCGAATGGCACAAAGCTGTTTTTGAAGTTTGACTGGTCAAGATGTAAAAGTGATATTTGGTGGTATTATATGCCGAAGGACGTAGAACAGACAAAAATTCTGTATTTATTAGCAGCGATTTTTGTTGCCTTACTGATCCAGTGGATCCTTACACAGGTGAAAAAAATGGGAAAAAACATATTTTTGTACGTAAGACAATAGTTAAGCGTATACTGCTTTAAATATTTTGCAAAATAAAAATCCCGCAGAAAAAGAAATGAAAACTTTTTCTGCGGGATTTTATTTTATATTGCATAGATCTGAATCGTTATCAAATTTTTATTGATAATCGATAGGAGACAGGTTGTGAGGATCATCTTCCGCAGAAGAGCCTAGATGTCTGATGGTTTTGGAATTATCCTCATTTTCAGAGAAATCGTCCTCATCTATTCCAGAAGAAGAACTTTCGACTGTGGAATCCAAATCGTTTTCTGTAAAAGAAGAAGCGGAGGAAATGTCACTTACCGAAGTGGAGTCGGGTGTTTCCTCTTCCAATTCAGGATTTGTATCGCAAGGACCCTCGATGAGATGGTAATCCGACTCGGAAAAATGATACCATTTCCCATCCTCAAGCTTTTGCCAGCCGGAAACCGCGTGGCCGTCCTTATCAATAAAATAAGACTGCTTACCGTCAGCCCAGAGCTGATGTGGATTGTAAGTTACCCATTCGTTATTGGCAAATCGATCTTCTTCCTTAATATAAAATTTCTGATATTCGCCATCGCCGACCCAGACGGGGGTAAGATCAGCATCAAGTTCATCGAAGAATCGGGAGCCCATAGAGAGCTGGCGATTCAGTCATCGAAGCCAAGTTCTTCGGCAAGTGTAGGCTTGTCTGAAAAAAGATTCGTACCAATCACACGGTCACCGTCAATGACAGCTCCAAGGCTTGCGAGAGTAGTTGGGAACATATCCATCGTGGTGAAAATCCGATTTTTTTCATGAACCGGAAGAATGGGTGAATTTAAAATAGCGTTATAAGTAGAACGTTGATAATCTTCATCGATGTTTTCACAAAATCAGAGTCCATGGTCAGATGATCACCGGAAAGAATTATAGTCGTGTTTTCATAAAAAGGCTGTTCCTTGATCCAGTCTATAAAC
>ENA-OQJH01000211-OQJH01000211.1-human-gut-metagenome-genome-assembly--contig:-NODE-211-length-35227-cov-6.075185_pt1 | contig 35227 bp, 58 predicted proteins | sample MGYA00242597_ERZ504763 | MGnify/ENA primary metagenome ERZ504763 (study PRJEB26092, sample SAMD00036359) | human gut metagenome | host: Homo sapiens | study: EMG produced TPA metagenomics assembly of...
AATCGGAGGAAAACCCCTTGAAAGACTTTTTCGATACCTGGAAATTCAAGATCCTGGTGGGCATCGCGGTGTTTCTGGTGGGCATCATGGCCTACGCCGGTGCCAACGGCCGCCTGACTGCGCTCCGCAGGAGCTGCTGAGCGTGGCGGCTGCTCCATTCCAGAAGTGGCTGCTGTGGTCAGCGGCGGCGTGGCCTCCCTGTGGGAAAAGTACACCAGCATTGACGACGTGATGGCCGAAAACGAGACGCTCAAGGCTGAGAACGCGAGCTGCGCCAGCAGATGGTGGATTACGACCGCGTCAAGGCCGAGAACCAGGCCTACAAGGCACTGGAAAGCATTCAGAGCCAGCGGCCTGAGATGAGCTATCTTTCCAGCTTTGTCATTGGCGAGATCCGTTGGATTCCTTCTATGGCTTCACACTGGACCGCGGCACGCTGGACGGCGTGGCCGTCAACGATGCCGTGGTCAGCGACCAGGGCTACCTGCTGGGCATGGGTGGTGGAGGCTGAGCCCACCAGCTGCAAGGTGATGACCATTCTTCACCCCAACTTCAACGCGGCGGGCGTGGTATCCCGCACCCGTGACAACGGCATCGTCACCGGCAGCTCCGAATACGCCGCCGATGGCCTGTGTGTGCTGACCAACCTTGCGCGCAACACCCTGACGGAGAAAAGCGACCAGGTGATCACCACCGGGCTGGGCGGGGTGTTCCCGGCTGACCTGCTGGTGGGCGTGGTACAGGAACTGGTGCCCGAGGTCAGCGGCAAATCGACCATTGCCGTCATCAAACCCGGCACCGACCCCCGCACGGTGCGCCATGCGTTCATCATTACCAGTTTCTGAGGAGGGACCCTGATGGAATCACGCCGGAAACGCAGCCGGGGTCAGATCGTCAAATGGATCTGCTATGCGCTGCTGGGCCTTCTTTGTGCTGTTTTGCAGACCACGCCCGGGCTGTTCCAGTTCGGGGCGGCAAAGCCGCTCTGGCTGCTGCCGCTGGCGCTGGCGGTCGCCGTGTTTGAGGGCGAGTTCGCCGGGGCTGTCTTTGGGGCGGTCTGCGGCCTGATGTGGGACTGGCTGGCCGGGCGCACCGTGGGCATGCTGGCGCTGGAGCTGCTGCTGCTCTGCTTTGCCGTTTCGGCGGTGATGCAGCTCTACTTCAAGAATTCGGCCGCAAACTTTGCACTCATTGCGTCTGCTGCCGCCCTGCTGGTGCTCACGCTGGACTGGCTGTTTTTCTACTATATGCCCGGTTACAGCGGTGCAGCCGGCCGCTGGCTGTGGTTCGTGCTGCCCACGGCGGCGCTCTCGGTGCCTGTCTGCTTCCCTCTGTTCGGGGTCGTGCGCCGCATCCACGAAGAATTTAAGATCGACAACGGCGTGGTGTAACGCACCCCGCGCCGGAAGGAGAATCCATGAACCAAGAAGAACGGAAAACCGCCATCCGGCGGATGCGTGTTCTCGTTGCCGCCGCCTGCATCCTCATGCTGCTGTACGGGCTGCGGCTCATCTTTTTGCAGCTGGTCAACGGGGAGGATTTCAAATCCCAGGCCACCAACACCACCGACTACAAGTTTACGGTCACGGCGGCACGCGGTGACATTGTGGACAGCCGGGGGGAGCGCATTGCCACCAGCGTCACGGGCTACAACGTGGTGCTCAACAAGCTGCTGATGGGAGACGAAGATCTGGACGGGATGCTCCAGAAGATCGTCGAGCTGCTGCGCGCCAACGGTGAGAACTGGAACGATACCCTGCTCATCAGCCAGCCGGATGCAGCGGGCAATTATACCTTTACCGCCGAAGCGGGCAGCACCAGGGATCAGAAAGCCCTTGCCGCCATGAAGGACAACCTTGGTTTACAGCAGTATGCAACGGCCAATGATGTGATGGAGAAGCTGGTGGAGGACTACGACCTTGCCAGCTATCCGCTGAGCTGGCAGCGCACGCTGGGCGGCATCCATTACGAGATGCAGCTGCAGGCGTTTTCCAATGTGAACAACTTTATCATGGCGGAACGTCAGCGAGGCCACCGTGGCGACCATCAAGGAGCACAGCCTTTCGCTGCCGGGCGTGGAGATCGTGGAAACGAGTACCCGCTGCTATGAGCAATCCACGGTGCTGCCCCATGTGCTGGGCCGGGTGGGCAAGATCACCGCTGAAAAGTGGAAGGTGACCGATGAAAACGGCCAGACCACCTACCCCCTGCGCGAAAAAGGCTACAACATGAACGACATCATCGGCATCTCGGGCCTGGAATCGGCCTATGAGGACGAACTGCGGGGCAAGGATGGCGTGGAGACCATCACCCGCAACTCCGATGGGGTCATTGTGGATACGGCTCTGACCACAGTGCCCGAGCCGGGCCACACCGTCCAGCTGACCATCGACAGCCGGTTCCAGAAGGCGGTGGACAAGGCACTGGCCGAGAACATCGACATGATCAACCGGGTCTACAACACCGGCAGCATGAAAGCCGCCGCCGGTGCCGCCGTGGTGCTGGATGTGAAGGACGGCAGTGTGCTGGCCGCATCCAATTACCCCAGCTTTGACCAGAACCTGTATGCCACCCAGTACAGCGAGTACAGCGCGGACGAGAGTCTGCCCCTGTTCAACCGGGCGCTGCAGGGCCTGTACACCCCCGGCTCCACCTTCAAGCCTGCCGTGGCAGTGGCTGCGCTGGATTCCGGCTCATCAACCAGTACTCCACGGTGTTCTGCAACGGCGTGTACACCTTTTATAAAGGGTACAGCCCCCGCTGCACCCGCCATGGCCACAGCGGCAACATCGATGTGGTCACGGCCATCAAGTGGAGCTGCAACGTCTTCTTCTACGATGTGGGCCGCCGCCTGACCAGTGATGTTTACGATGCCTACGCCTATAAGCTGGGCCTGGGTCAGCGCACCGGTGTGGAGGTCAGTGAGGCTGTGGGCCACCTGACCTCCAAGAACGACTCCAACTATATGGAGTCGCTGGACGTTCAGGCAGCCATCGGTCAGGGCAACACGGTGGTCACGCCCATCCAGCTGGCCACCTATGCTGCAACGCTGGCCAATAACGGAACCCGCTACCGCACCCATTTTGTCAAGGCGATCCTGGATCCAACACCGGCGAGGTGATCAGCGAGACTCAGCCCGAGGTGATGGATATTATCGAGGCACCGGCAACACCTTTGAGCTGGTGCGGCAGGGGATGCGGCAGGTGCCCAGCACCATTACCAACAGCAAGATCAGCAGCTACCCCATTGCCATTGCCTGTAAGACCGGCACCCCTCAGCGCAGTGAGACCTACGCCCCGGGCAAGCACTACCTGAACGCCATGATGGTGGCCTATCTGCCCGCCGATGACCCGCAGATCGCCATTGGCATCACCATTGAGTATGGCGGCTACGGTGCCCGAACCGGCGATCTGGTGGTGGACATTGCCAATGCCTACTTCGCCATGCAGGACGGCACCCTGAATGAGGATGGCACCATCGGAAAGCAGGAGACCGCCGCAGACAGCACCCCCGCTGACCAGACTGCCCCCGCCCAGACCGAAACCGGCACGGATACAGCCACAGATCCCGCCGCAGGCACCACGGATGCTGCTCAGGAGACCGCACCTGCCGGGCAGGACGCTTTAGACAATTGAAGAGAGATGAAACGCTGCTTTTGGTGAAATTTGGCGCTTTTTTTCGAAAGTATGAAGTTTGTCTAAAAAACGGTTGTAAAAGAACGGAAACTGTGATACTATGATATATGCAAGAAAAATGCCCACTGGCGAAACAAAGGAGAGGTTGACCGATGACGATTGCACTGATTGCGCATGACTCCAAAAAAGAGCTGATGGTTCAGTTCTGTACGGCGTATTGCCGGATTTTGAGCCAGCATAAATTGGTGGCTACGGGTACCACCGGCAAGCTGATCTCCGAGGCAACGGGTCTGCAGATCCAGCGCTTTCTGGCAGGTGTTCAGGGCGGTGATCAGCAGATCGCATCCCGCATTGCCTGCAATGAGGTCGATCTGCTCCTGTTCTTCCGCGATCCGATCAACGCAAAGCCCAGCGAGCCCAACGAGATGACCCTGCTGCGCCTGTGTGATGTGCATAACATCCCGCTGGCCACCAACATTGCTACCGCGGAGGTGCTCATCCACGGCCTGGAGCGTGGAGATCTGGATTGGCGGGATATCGTCCACCCGCAGAACTGAAAACTGGAATAAAACACAAGCCCCCGCATGTTGGCCGGAAAACCAACGTGCGGGGGCTTTTTTGCATCCCTGTGATGGTTACAGGAACGTGACGGTTTCGGACAGAGGCTTGCGGGAGCTGTGGTTGGGCAGGGGGCCTGCACCCTCGGCAGCGTGGCCCAGATCAAGAAGCATTACGATCTCTTCGTTTTCGGGCAGATCCAGCGCGTTTGCCAGCTTGTCCGGGTCAAAAAAGTTGACCCAGCAGCTGTCTACACCTGCATTGGCAGCGCCCAGCAGCAGGTGGGTGGCCACGATGGCGGCATCCTCTATGCCGGAGTTCATCCGTTCGCGGGGTAAGTAAAGGTGTGGTTCTTGTCATAGGCGACCACCAGACAGATGGGGGCACCGTAGCGGCAGGGAGTGGCAGCATCGATCTTTGCCAGCCCTTCTTCGGACTGAATGACGTAGATGTGCTGTTCCTGGGTGTTCTTGGCGGTGGGTGCCAGCCGACCGGCCTCCAGAATGGTGTGGAGTGCCGCGGCATCCACCTTGCCTGCACCAAAATTTTTGCAGGAATACCGCTGTGCAATAAGCTGAGTGAATTCCATAACGATCTCCTCCTGACGTTGATTGGACGGAACAGAGCGCCGCTTGCAAGTGCTCTGTTATGCTGATTATACCACACTGCGCCGGTGGTGCAACCCTTAAAAGAGGTCCAGCATGTTGTCCAGATAGATCGCCTCCCGGACGTGGATCTGATACTCCGGCCGGGTCAGATAATAGAGCAGAAACTCCAGCACCAGCGCGCTGCCCAGCCCGCGCCCTTCCAGCTTGAAATTGGAAAAGCCCAACGGCAGATAGCGCTCCCGGATGTCCGCAGTGCCGATGAACCCGGGGTTTTCCATCGCCTTGGAAAAGCGGTAGCCCTCCTGCGCGCCGGGGGCGATGCACCGATGTTCGCAGACCTCCCCCAGATTTTTGCGGCTGACGGTTTCGTAGCAGCGCCTGCGCTCGGTGCAGCCGAACCAGCAGCACTCATTGCAGAGAAATTCTACCTTGTCCTTTTCGGGCTGGGAGAGCGTATCCAGGCATCGAAGGCCTTGTTCAGCCGGAAGTCCGGCACGACATACCGGAACTCCGGCCGCCGGACCTCTGCCTGAAACGCCTGAAGATCCGTCAGGACCTTGGTGGTGGAGGATACGAGATAAAGCTCCGGGTAATGCTGCTGCAGGTAGTTCAAAAGCAGCTCGGAGTGGACGATGACCCCATTCTGCACAGTGCCCCGCTGGGCAAACTGCTGACACACTGCGTTGCATTTCCGGTCTGAGAGGTGCTCCGGGCGGAGCAGGGAATTGCTGAATGTGAGCCGGGCAGAGATGCCGTATTCCTGGGTCAGAGCCAGAACTTCGGCGGGGGAGTGCTCCCCGGCCTCCACGCGGCCCCCGCCCCAGATGCAGTCCGGCGGCGCACCGTAGATGGAGCCGATCTCGCACCAGTCATAAAAATATTCCCGGTGCTCCCGGAACAGGGGCAGGAACAGGCGGTAGAGTTCGTAGAACTCGAACAGTCCGGGCAGGTGATAGCAGGCGGTGTGTTTCATTCTCAGATTTCCTCGGTGTCAGAAGGTGCAGCGGTGATATCCCGGTAAAAGATCGCCCAGGCCGCTTCCTCGTAGGGGTGCAGAAAGAAGAAGCCGGCGCTCAGCGGGATGGACAGCAGGATCAGCAGAACAAGGACCGTATCCGCCGAGTGGGTGAAGGCAAAGACGAGAGAGAAACCGACCAGCATGGGCAGGGTGCAGAGCAGCTCCCAGCCAGAAAGCTGAGATCGAGCAGAACAGCCGCCACTTGTTGCCGTCCATGATGCGCCGGGATTCAGTGATGGCTTCGTTGGCCGTCAGGCCGGGGTGCTCGGCCATGATATAGGGGGTCATGGCATAGCTGTAGCTTTTACCACGCCGGGGATGAACAGCAGCAGCGCCCAGAGCGCCACATAAAGCCCCTGCAGGAAATTCATGCAGAAGCCGTCCCACAGGCGGTGCTTCTGGGAAGCGAGGTCGGAGAGGGCAGCGTCCCTGCCGTCTGCAAGGTTCAGGTTGAACCGGGCGTAGCCAGCCGCGCCGCACCGCTCACGATGACGGTGAACACTGCCCAGGCAAGGATGCAGATCACGAGAACCGCCAGCACGCCGCCGCTGCCGGTGGGAAACAGTCCGGCAAAACTTGGGGTGTCGCCGTTGGCGTTCTGGCTCATGTTGGAGATGACCCTGTCTGAGCTGCTCACAATGTTGGCTCCCAGCAAACTGGCGATCAGTCCGGCCAGAACAGCTGTCTTCCATCTGCCACGCAGGGCATCCAGCGCAAGGGCACGATAATCAGCAGAAAGTTTCATAGAGCTTCCCTCCTGTCAGCAATGGAGATCGTTCGTTGAAAAACGGCAGCTGCCGTTTTATATAAAATACGTTTCAGCCTGCACAAAAATTGCAGCCGGGACTTCTTTTGCAAAGGCTCATCCCCGGGCATCCTGCCGGGTGGTGCTGAAGTATTCCTTGGGGGTCATACCGTACTCCTTTTTAAAGGCGCGGAAAAAGTGGTTGTAGCCCCCGAAGCCGCTGGTTTTGTACACCTCGGTGATGGGGAGGCCCTGCTCAATGAGGGTGCAGCAGCGGTCCAGCCGGGCCTTTACGATGTAGCGGTGCACGGTCTGGCCGGTCTGGCGTTTGAATTCCCGGGCAATGTGCTCCCGGGAGACGAAAAACTCCTTTTCCAGACGCTCCAGCGTCAGTTCCTCGGTGAGGTGCGCCTGAATAAACAGGAAAACCTCGTCCAGCATCAGGTGGTGGCGGCTGACCGAAGCGGTGTGGAATTCGGCATGGATGCAGGCACGCAGTGCCAGCACCACGAACATCTGCAGGATGCCGTGCTCGAACGCCGCCGCGCCGAACTGGCTGCTCTCCTGGGGGAGCACCAGCAGCTTCCGGGCAAGATTTTTCAGCAGCATATAGATCTGGCTGTCCGGCCGGACAGCCACCTGCCGGAAGGGCACCACGTTGAAGCTTTTTTCAAAGTCAGTGTCCTCATCCGACAGCTGCGCCAGCATCTGGGGAGACAACTGCACCCGGATGATCTCCAACGGGCCGTAGGTTCCGGCATATTCCAGCCTGCCGCCCTGCCCGGGCTTGAGGATGATCAGGTTCTGCTGCTGGGCGGGCAGCACCACCTCGCTGCACCGGAACACACCGCTGCCCGGATGACCAGAAACAGGTCATAATACGCGCCGGAAAAGAATTCCCGAACCGTGCTTTGTTCAAAAAGATAACGTTTGGCTGTATAATTCACCAAAATTCCCTCCGTGGAACTGTCAGATGCGACAGTTTGTTGTACACAACTGAAAAGTACAACTGTCATAATTGCATAATACATCAATTTGCGATAGTTTTCAATCATTTTTTGGATATGCTTTGACGCAAAATTAACGTATAATACAATTGAAGAGAAGAGGCTTGTGTGAAAAGCCTCGTGGTTTCATCTGTTTTTTAAGGAGGATAAAACGAAATGGACCAGAAAAAGACCGTTCGGCCCTTCTCCATGAAGGACAAGATCGGCTATACACTGGGCGATCTGGGCTGCTGCTTCACGGAGCAGTACCGCGCCATGTATCTGTCGATCTTCTACACCTTGATCCTGCAGGTCAACCCCTTCCATGTGGGTATCCTGCTGCTGGTCACCAAGATCTGGGATGCCGTCAACGACCCCATCATCGGTGCGATCGTGGACTCCCGCAAGGCCACCAAGGGCGGCAAGTTCATCCCGTGGATCCGCGCCTTCTCGTTCCCCATGGCAGTGCTGTGCATACTTGGCTTTGTCAATGTGGGCAATATCAACTACGGCCTGCGTCTGGCCTATATGTTCGTCACCTACGTTCTGTACGAGGCACTGTACACCTGCGTCAACGTGCCCTTCGGTACCCTGTCCAGCGTGATGACCGATGATGTCAGCCAGCGCACCGCACTGTCCCGCTACCGCAGCCTGGGCGGCACCATCTTCATGACCGTCATGGTCATGATCGGCCCCCTGTTCCTGTATGTGGACAACAAGCCCGTGGCTGGCCGCTTCCTGATGCTGGCCTGCATCTGCGCCATGCTGGGCCTGCTGTGCCTGCAGATCACCTGCGTGTGGTGCAAGGAGCGTGTGGAAGTGCCTGAGCGTCCGCAGGGCGAAAAGCTGAACTACCTGCACGTTCTCAAGGAGATCTCTCACAACAAGGCTCTGCTGGGCGTGATGTTCTTCAGCCTGACCGGCATGATCGGCGCTTCCGTGGTCAACGGCCTGAACACCTATCTGTACAAGGACTTCTTCGGCAACGTCAAGATCCAGGCTGTCTCCGGCATGCTCAGCGTTCTGTACGCGGTGCTGTCCTTTGCCATCACCCAGCCTCTGGCCAACAAGTTTGGCAAGAAGGAGTGGTGCTGCATGGGCGCAGGCTTTGCCGCCGTCGTGTTCGGCATCCTGTTCTTCTTCCCTGTCCACAACCCTGTGGCCTTCATCGTCATCAACGGTATCTGCTACCTGGGCGCTTCCGGTATGCAGGTGCTGATCTGGGCCATGGTCAACGACGCCATCGACTACCACGAGCTGCAGACCGGCGAGCGCAACGAGGGCATCGTCTACTCCACCTACTCCTTCTTCCGCAAGCTCGCAAGCGCCATCTCCGGCAGCCTGTCCAGCTTTGTGCTGGGTGCCATCGGCTACAACGTTACCGCTGGCGCTGTGCAGACCGCAGGCGTTGTGAACGCTATCTGGAAGAGCTACACCGGCGTCTACTTCCTGGGCTACGGCATTGCAGTTGCATCCTGTTCTTCGTCTACCCCCTGACCAAGCAGAAGACTGCTGAGATGCTGACCGAGCTGAAGGCTCGCCGCGCCGCAAAGGAGAGCAAGTAAATGAAGATCTTACAGGTCCAGTTTCAAAACCGCAATGGCCACACCCTGCGCGGCATCGTGACCCTGCCTGATACGGAGGGCAAGGTGCCCTTTGTGGTGCACCTGCACGGCTTTGCCGGCAGCTGCAGCGGCTACAAGTCCATGTACACCCACCTGTCCCGCGCTTTGGCAGCGCAGGGCATCGGCAGCGCCCGGTTTGATTTCTACGGCAACGGCGAGAGTGACGGCGAGTTCGAGGATATGAGCTTTGACGGCCTGCACACCGATGCACAGGATATCTTTGCATGGGCAGCTGAGCAGCCTATGTGGACAGCGAAAAGATGTTCCTCTCCGGCCAGAGCATGGGCGGCTACATTGCTGCTCCTGCGCTCCGGTGATCCAGCCCCACGGCTGATCCTGCTGTGCCCGGGCGCAGGGATGTGGTTCGGCTGCGCCCAGCGCGCCGACGGTGTGACCCAGACCGGCAAGGACTACGCCGACATGGAGGGTCTGTGCTACAAGATGGCCTTCAACTATGAGATGGCCAAGCACCCCGATCCCTTTACCGAGGCCAAGGGCTACAACGGCCCGGTGCTTCTGCTGCGGGCGACGATGACCGTCTGGTGGACGAGGCACCTGCAGCCGCTATGCCGAGGGGTACACCGCACCCGAGTGGATACCATTGCAGGCGGCGGACACAACTTTGCCACGCTGACCGCTCGTGCCGCCGTGGAGGAAAAGACCGCCGCATTCATCAAAGCACATCTGTAAGGAGGCATTTGTATGGAAAACATGATCCTGCAGCCCATTGTAGTGGGCGGACAGACCTTTAAGAACCGCATCATGTTCCCCCCGCTGACCACCGGTTACGAGAAGAACGGCATGATCAGCGAGCAGGACATGGGCTTCTACACCCGCCTGGCCAAGGGCGGCGTAGGCTACATCGTTCTGGGCGACGTTGCACCCATCAACAGCTTTTCTCCCACCCCTAAGCTGTTTGACGACAGCCAGATCTCTGCCTTCAAGGAGCTGGCCGACAGCGTTCACGCCTACGGCACCAAGCTGGGTGTCCAGCTCTTCCACCCGGAGTACGATGTGGATGCCATCAACAGCCTGTTCATGCAGAAAAAGTTTGACGAGATGCGTCAGCGCCTGCATCACGATATGATGTTCTTTACCGATGAGGCCAGCGAGGAGATGCTGATGTCCATCATCGATAAGATGTGCGCCTGCGCAGTGCGTGCCCAGAAGGCCGGTGTGGATGTGATCCAGATCCACGGCGACCGCCTGAACGGCTGCCTGTGCTCCACCCGGATGAACCACCGTACCGATAAGTTCGGCGGCAGTCTGGAAAACCGGGTCCGCTTTGCCCGCATGCTGACCCGCGCCATCCGCAAGGCTGTGCCGGATATGATCATTGACTACAAGCTGTCCATCGTTACCCCGCAGCGCGGCAAGGGCGCATCGACGAGGCCGACGCCGTGCAGTTCGCCCAGTGGCTGGTGGAGGACGGCGTGGATATGTTCCACGTTGCCCAGGCCAACCACACCGGCAACATGGCGGATACCATTCCTCCCATGGGTGTGCAGCCTACGGCTTCTTTGTCAAGATCGCCGGGGACATCAAAAAGGCTGTCAACGTGCCGGTCAGCGCCGTGGGCCGTATCGTGGATGCCGAGATGGCAGAGCGCGTCATCGAGAGCGGCATGGCTGATATGGTGGCTGTTGGCCGTCCGTTGCTGGCAGACCCTGATTGGGGCACCAAGATCGCTGCCGGTAAGGCTTGCGATATCCGCCGCTGCATCAGCTGCAACAAGGGCTGCACCGATGCTATCCAGAACCGCCAGTTCCTCTCCTGCGTGCTGAACGCAGAGAACGGCTACGAGAACAGCCGCAGCATCCAGCCTGCAGAGCAGAAAAAGAAGATCGCTGTCCTCGGCGGCGGCCCTGCCGGTCTGGAGGCAGCCCGTGTGGCAGCCCTGCGCGGCCACGACGTGACCCTGTTTGAAAGACCACCTCTCTGGGCGGTCAGCTGAACATTGCCTGCGTGCCTCCCCGCAAGGAGGAGATGCGCCGCGCCACGCAGGATCTGATCCATGCAGTCTGCAACGCCGGTGTGCACCTGTGCATGGGCCAGACCCGCACCGCCGAGCAGCTGAAGGAGGCCGGTTTTGAGGCTGTCATCAACGCTGTGGGTGCCCACAGCGCCGCACCCCGCATCCCCGGCATTGACGGCGTGAACGTGGCTGATGCCTGGAAGGTGCTGGCCGGTGAGCAGCAGGTCTATGGCACCGTGGCTGTCATCGGCGGCGGCATGGTGGGCTGCGAGACCGCAGAGTATCTGGCTGCCCGGGGCTGCAAGGTGTCTGTCATCGAGATGATGGACAAGATCGCAGCAGGCGAGAGCACCACCATTCTGCCCACCCTGCTGGAAAACTACAAGACCTACGGTGTGGAGCAGTACCCCAGCCACAAGGTCAAGGAGTTCCGCATGGATGCCGTTGTCTGTGAGAACAAGGACGGCGCAGAGGTGACCATCCCCTGCGATTACATCGTGCTGGCTATGGGCGCACGCTCCAACGAGTTTGACGCTGCTGCGCTGGAAGCTGCCAACATCCCGGTGTACTCCATCGGCGATGCCGCAGGCAAGGCTGCAGATATCTCCAACGCCATCCGTACCGGCTACGATACCGCCTGCCAGCTGTAAAGTAGTCTGAGATGCGCACAGCGCATCGCCAAAAGTGCAAGCCCGGAAGGTCTGTGTGCCTTCCGGGCTTGCTTTTTTTCGGGAAAAGACGTGATCATTGGCCGCCCTCTGCGATATTTTTCCGCCGGTTAAGCCTGGATATAGAAATCCGACAAGAGTTGTGTTAGAATAAGGCATCTGGGAGCGCCATGTGGCGGGTGCTCCGCTTCAACATGAAAAATGGAGGCTTTTTATGAAAAAGACCTATCGCTCGTTCTTTTGTCTGCTTGCAGTGCTGCTGCTCAGTGTCAGTGCACTGCCCGCTGCCTCGGCACTGTTTTCGGAGCGGCTCTACTACTATGGTACGGTAGAAGAGATCAGCCGCGCTGCGGACGGCACGGTGGAGTCCGTACTGGTGACCGCAGAGGATAAGGAGTCCTATGAAATGGTGATCACCGAGCGCACCCAGTGGCAGGACCATGACGAAAAGACCACCTCCGATTCCGCTACCCTTGCAGTGGGGGAGCAGATCTGTGTGGTGCACGACCCTGCCGTGATGATGTCGCTGCCGCCGCAGTCGGTGGCCTATACCGTCATCCGCAATTTCCCCGCAGGCACGGATCTGGAGCAGGAAGCCCGCGACGCTGCCTGCCCGGTGAAGCAGTTCTTCGCCCGGACCCGCAAGGCCATTGAGGACTGGTTCTACCAGACCATGCCCATTGCAGAGTGAATCTGACTGCATCGTAAAAAGGAAAACATCTGCTGTCCCGCGCGGAGGCTGTCACGTCCGGCAAAGGGGCAGCAGATGTTTTTTTGTGTGTAATCCTGCCTTGTTCAACTTATGATTCATCCAGTTGGGCAGCAGTGCAGAAACACTCAGTTCCGCTGGAACCCAAGATAGCGGGTACCCTGAAAACTCAGCTTTCCAATGTCGCCCTCCACAAGCATTCCGTAGTCCGAACCACTTACGGTAAGCTCCATGCGGTCGCCGCTCTCTACCTGAAAGGTCACATAATAGGTGGTAAACGTATGCATCATCGTGTTGTCCGTGTGGTGATGAGAGACCTCCGTGCGCTTTGCCACCACCGCTGCCGGAACGGTGAGCCGCGGCGAATGGTTGTTTTTATTCCATGTGCGGATATTTCCGATGATGGCATACAGGATCATGCCCAGAACCACAAGGAACAGGATGGGAAACAGGATGCTGAACAACAGATCAAATCCAGCGAAAAACATCTTACTCCTCCAAAATTTCTTCCAGCAGTCCCTTTACGTCCTCCAAAAAGGATTCCTCTCCAAGGGTGTTCACTTTGAAGAACACCGCCTGACTGCCGCCTGCGGTGATGGCGGATAACCGGATCGGGCTGTCCCCGTTCTGAAACATGGTCAGCGTTAGACTCAGGCGATTACCGCCCATCACGCTGTACCGTTCAAAGACGCGGACGCTGCACCGGGCATCGCCCTCTTTGAAATCACTTCCGGCTTCTAGCTCTGCCGACCAGCTGCTGGCCGGAATTTCGTTTTCCAACTTCCAGAGCAGCTGATCAAATTTCTTGTTTTGAATGGTCTTTTCAAAGATCGCCATAATGGTTCCTCCGTTTTACCAACAAAATTCGGTCCCTTATCCTTAATACGAACGAACCCGCAGGAAAATTGCAGAATGCCATCTGTGCTCCGGATTCGGAGGAATACTTTGTGATCTTCCAACAGCATACAGTAGCACCAGGGGGTGCTGTGTATGCTATTAACGCTGCTGCAATTTTTCGCTACAAAATTTCTGGTGCTGGCGCTGCATCTGGAAGCGGGAAGTTTCCCAAAGCCGCTCAGCGCGCGGGAGGAGATCGAAACCTTTGCGGCTCTGCGGGCGGGGGACAGGAGTGCGCGGGAGAAGATCATCCGGCACAATCTGCGGCTGGTGGCCCATGTGGCAAAGAAATACTACGCCCCAGCCCGGCGACCAGGAGGACCTGATCTCAATTGGAACCATTGGCTGATGAAGGCCGTGGATACCTTTGACACCACCCGCAAGGCGCGGTTTGCGACCTATGCCAGCAGATGCATTGAGAATGAGCTGCGGATGCATTTCCGCAGGGAGCGTAGGAATGGTGTGGTCGTTTCCCTGCAGGAAACACTGGAAGCGGGAAAGGAAGACAGCGCACTGACCCTTTCCGATGTACTGCAGGACGGTTTCTGCATGGAGGATGCCTGTGAGCGGCAGGACGAGGCCCGGCGGCTGCGCAGGCTGATCGAGGGCCTGCCCGCCCGGGAGCGCAAGCTGATTCTGCTGCGGTACGGGCTGGCGGGTCAACCGCCCCTAACCCAGCTGGAAACGGCACAGCTGCTCCAGATCAGCAGAAGTTATGTCTCAAGGCTCGAGACCCACGCACTGGATCAGTTGCGCAAAGGCTGGCTTCAGGAATCACCGGGAGAATAAAGGGTGCCGCCTGCGGGCGGCGTACATATCCTCTTTTACAATGGGATTGGGTGTGGTATACTGAATTCGTAAAATTGAAAACCGGGAAGGTGCAAAATGAAATGAAGATCCGTAAGGCAAACGCGAAAAAATAGATTCCATAAGCGAGTGACCTGAAAAGGACACCACCAAGAAAAGGAAGCCGCTATGAAAAAAGCATTGGCAGTACGGGAGCAGCAATGGTATCAGACGATCACGCATGCTGCCTTCTGTGAGTGCTAAATTGATTCGAAGGAAAGTATGTGAGAAGAATTCTGTGTTCTGTTGCGTTCTTGCGGTCGAAATGTTGCAGGATGGCAAGCCTACACTGATTTACGCAATAGTTTGCAAGAAACCTGAAGAAAATTGCAAAAGAGAACTTTATGGGACATTACTTCTGCTAAAATGACCTTAGAAGAAACAAAAAGAAACTTCTGAGGAGCACAAAACAATGTCAAACGGTGATTATGGTTACTTCGGCAAAGGCGATACGGGCTATGCCCAGTACATGACGGCGTTCAACCGCAACTTCGGCGGCTCGTCCGGCGGCGGTGGTGGTGGCGGAAACCACAACAACAATGGCGGTGGCGGCGGGGACGGCAGCGGGTGCGGCTGCCTGATCGCTATTGCAGTGGTCGCGGTGCTGATCCTGATCGTCTTGGGTGGCTGAATCAATCCCTGCAGGTGAAACACAGGTTTTCCCTGTGGGGATTTTTTGAATCCGCTTGTAGAAAGAAACGGTCTATGGTAGAATGAAACCAAAAAAAAAACAGGAGGGCTTACACATGGTTTTACTGGTTGTGGATACACAGAAAGGTATCGTGGATGAACGCCTGTATGCGTTTGAAAAGTTTGTCAGCAACATCAAGGAGCTGATCCGGACTGCCCGCGAACAGGGAATAGAGGTCGTCTATGTCCAGCATGACGATGGACCGGCACTGGTTTCTCCATCGGGGATGATGAGTTTGATATCTATTCTGAGTTTGCACCACTGCAGACAGAAAAACGGTTCGTCAAGACTGTATGCAACGCTTTCAAGAAAGAGAGCGGATTGCTGGAATATCTGACCGCAAAGGGCGAAAAAGATGTGATGGTCTGCGGCATCATGACCGACTTCTGCATCAATGCAACGATAGAAGCAGGCTTTGAGCACGATTTTCATATGATCGTCCCTGCCTATGCAAATTCCACGCAGGACAACGAATACATGACAGGGGAGCAGAGCTACCGCTATTACAATGAATTCCTCTGGCCGGACTGCTATGCCGATTGTGTGCCCATGGACAAGGCGCTGGAGCTGCTCAAAAAGTGAGGTGTTTACAATGATTTCTGAAAAAGTCAAAAATTAGATTCAAGTGGTGCAGGGTGATATTACCAAACTAGACTGTGACGGCATCGTGAATGCGGCCAATCGCAGTCTGCTGGGTGGCGGCGGTGTGGACGGTGCCATCCACCGGGCAGCAGGGCCGGAACTGTTGGCGGAGTGCCGCACGCTGCACGGCTGCCGCACCGGAGAAGCAAAAATCACTAAGGGCTACCGGTTGAAAGCAAAGTATATCATTCATACGGTAGGCCCGATTTATTCCGGCACAGCAGAGGATGCCGCGCAGCTGGCGGACTGCTACCGCAATTCGCTGAACCTTGCCAAAGAGCATGATGTCCATAGCATTGCGTTCCCGGCAATTTCGACCGGCGTGTATGGCTACCCGCTGGAAGATGCCACGGAGATTGCAGTTAAAACAGTGGCGCAGTGGCTGGAAGCACATGCGGATTACGCCATGCAGGTGATTTTCTGCTGCTTCGATGCCCGGACGGAGCGGGTGTATCAGGCAAGGCTGTAACCGGAAGAGGTGTGAGAGATGGGCTTTTTCAAAAAGCTGTTTACAGGGATCGGTTTGCGGCAGGATTTCTGTTCTTCGGATGCTTGTCAGTGATTGTGTATTCATGCAGACGTGAAACTCCCGACGGACGGTCAGAATGACGGCAGAGCGGTGGAGAAGAAGCTGCATATCCTGTTGTACAAGTCCACGCTGACAGAAAATGACCTGAATCAAGCGCTGGATGAGCTTCGGACGGAGCGCAGACGGCAAAAGGCAGAGTATCAGGGAGCACCGTTTGCGGATGTGTTTCTGGTGAACCTGATTTTGTCCGATGAGGACAGTGAACGGGCCTGCATCGTGGATGTGGGGGATACGGGCATGAGCTATGTCATTCCGTGGAGCAGCATCCCGAAAGACCTGCAGGAACCGCTGCACCGCTATGTATCGGAAGCGGAAGGAAAGCTCTGCGGCTACTGCAAGGAAGAACTCTGCAACAGCGAAAACGGCAGGATGGTCGTGGAACTGTATCTTGGCAGGCAGGATGGACACAGCTCCCGAATCCTGTACTGAAAATGGAGTAAAGATTGAAATACAGAGAAATCGCAGACGGCATTTTTGTTGACCGTCCCAACCGCTTTATTGCCCATGTAGAAGTGAATGGAGCAGTGGAAACCGTCCATGTCAAGAACACCGGGCGGTGCAAAGAGCTATTGCTGCCCGGCACGGCGGTTCGGCTGGAAGTGTCGGACAACCCGAAACGCAAAACAAAATACGACCTTGTGGCGGTACACAAGCAAGGTCTTGGCTGGGTCAATATGGACAGTCAGGCACCCAATAAGGTGGTAGGAGAGTGGCTTGCAAAACAGGGCTACGACTATATCAAGCCGGAATTCACCTATGGGAAGTCCCGCATCGACTTTTATATGGAAAAGGGTGAGCAAAAGTATCTGATGGAGGTCAAGGGCTGCACACTGGAAGTGGACGGCATCGGCTATTTCCCGGATGCACCCACCGAGCGCGGTGTGAAGCACCTGCACGAGCTGGCACAGGCACAACGGAAGGGATATCAATGCGCTGTGGCCTTTGTGATTCAGATGGAAGGCATCACCGAGGTGCGGCCAAATGTCAGCACACAGCCGGAGTTCGGCACGGCACTGGCCGAAGCAAAGGCTGCAGGTGTGCAAGTGCTGTTTTTGCTCTGCCATGTAGGGCGGGATAGTCTGGAAATCGTGGAGCAGAGGGAAGGGTGAAGACGGCAGAAAAACGCTTTGCGTGATTCAGTCACAGAAATCATAAATAGGAAATGTTATCATATAGATACAAGAAACACACCGATAACATTCCAGCGGATGTTCACTATATTCAGTGGATTTTTGCGGAGACTGAGAACGGCGGGCAGATCCGCTATCTGAATCCGGGGCAGGCTCCAACGTGGGGTTTGAACTGGGAAGTGAAAAGCCGGTGGCTGTTTACGCATACTGCAACCTGCATGGCCTTTGGATGACGAAACTCTGATACAATCAATGCAAACGGGGAGTGAGTTGATGTCACTCCCTGTTTTTGATGAGAACTTTATGCGGTTCTTTTGGTTCGGAACTGTGTATAAATGGGATGGATAAAATGAGTAGGCACACTATATGCGTTTGTTGAACGCTGACAGCGTTCAATTTTTTGCGTGGAATCGTGAAAATGAGACCTGTGAAAAACGTAGAAAATTTGATATGGTTGCGCTGCAAACTAGGACATATTGATGTTTTTGAAACGAGAAGCCGCTGCTGCTCGATTGAGTTGCTGCAGGATCTTTCGTCCTGCCTGAATGTCAGAACGGACTATCTGCTGAACGGAGATGCACCGCATAACAACCATCTGAGGGAAAGACTGACGTTTCTTGCACAGGAATTAGAAAAGATTACGGCGGACCTCCCGGTATGGGGATAGGAAAAGCAAAATCCTCTTTTTCAATGCCCAAAAGCGTGGTAGAATAGGGAAAAGATTCAGTATCTGAAAAACGGAGCGCGCAACAATGAAGATTCTGGTCAGCGCCTGCCTGCTGGGCGAAAACTGCAAATACAGCGGCGGAAACAATTACAATCAGGCGGTTTGCGATTTTGCGCGGGGGCATCAGGTGGTTCCGGTCTGCCCGGAGGTGCTGGGCGGCCTGCCCACACCGCGGTGCCCGGCGGAAATCGTGCAGGGCGTTGTCACGAACAAAGAGGGCATCAATGTGGACCGGGAGTTCCGAGCGGGCGCAGCCAAGGCCCTTGCCATCGCAAAAGAAAATGGGGTGGAGCTTGCCATCCTGCAATCCCGCAGCCCCAGCTGCGGCGTGAAGGAAATTTACGATGGAACGTTTTCCGGGACAAAGATTCCCGGACAGGGCGTTTTTTGCCAAGATGCTGATGGACGAAGGCGTCCGTGTTCTGGATGCCGGGGAATTGCCTAAAATTATCTTGAAAAATGAGGACGGAAAATGTCAATCAAACTGATTTGCAGTGACATTGACGGTACGCTGCTGCAATACGGCAAAAAGGAACTGGAAGACGAGATCTTTGAGCAGATACGGGAGCTGCATCGGCGCGGCATTCTGTTTTGCCCGGCATCCGGTCGGCAGTATACCAGCCTGCGCAAGCTCTTTGCGCCGGTGGCGGACTGCTGTGTGTTTCTCTGCGAAAACGGCGGAGTGATCTATAAGGACGAACAGTGCATCGCCAAGAACCCGATGCCCCGTGCACTGGCCGAAGAAATTGCCAACGACCTGTGGAACCGCAGCGACGGGCAGGGCGAAGTGATGCTCTCCGGTCAGAATACCGCCTACCTGATGGAGCGGGGTCTGGGAATGCTCCAGCGCATCCAGTTCATCGGGAACAATTATCAAATCATCCATGACCCTTCCGAGGTGCCGGAGGAGATCACAAAAGTATCGGTGTATCTGCACGAAGGCGTAGAATCTTACACGGAACGGTTTGTCCCACGATGGAAAGAGGCAAACTGCGCTGACAGGAGAATTTTATGACAGAGCGTTATTGTGAGGGTGAACGGTTTGCTGACCTGTCGTTCACCGAGGAGACTTTTGAGGATTGCGGTTTTACCGACTGCGTGTTTGTGGATTGCTCCTTTACCAAATGCGAACTGGATCATACCACGCTGAACGAGTGCAAATTCGTGCGGTGTGAGATCACAGGTCTGCGCAGTACCCATTCCTCGGTGCAGTCGCTGGATTTTGAGGACTGCCGCCTGAATGAAATCGAGTGGGCACCGCTGATGTCCAACGGTGCTTCCCGGACCCTATCCACGCGCTGAAAGAGTGCAGTCTGAAATATAACACCTTCACCGAAATGAACTTTAACCGCTTCGACTTTTCGGACGGAAACGAGATCGTCGGCTCTATGTTTGCCAAATGCGAGATGCAGCTGGCGAATTTCAAGGGCGTGGAACTTCACGAAACGGAATTCTACCAGTGTGACCTGCGCAAGGCGGATTTCCGGGATGCCGCCGGTTATAAGGTGGACATTCTGGGCAGCCGCCTGAAGGATGCGAAATTTTCCCTGCCGGAAGCGGTGAATCTGCTGGCAGATTTGAAGATCAAACTGTCGTAAGAAGGAGAAAAAATGCGTCAACTCATCATTGCACGAAAAGATCTGCAGATGTCTCCCGGTAAGCTGGCGGCGCAGTGCTGCCACGCTTCGCTGGCATTCCTCACCGACCCCATCGGTATGGGACAGGGCGTGGAACCCATTGAGAAAGACGGAGAAATTACCGGCTATCGGGCAGAAATCATGTTGGAGAAAGCAACCTATGAAGAATGGTTCGATGGCTCTTTTACCAAAACTATCTGCGGGGCAAAGAACCGCAATCAACTGCTGAAAGCAAAGACAATTGCCGAGGAATTGGGCCTTGTGGAAAACAAAGACTTCTTCCTTATCCGGGATGCCTGCCACACCGAGCTGGAGCCGGAAGAATTTGATGAAAACGGAGAAGGCATGACCCTGACCTGCATCGGTTTCCGCCCGCTGCCGGATGAAATTGCACACCAGATCAGCCATAAGTTCCATTTGTATTGATAGAATTCCCTTATTTTATAAGCATTTTCCACAGTCACTGCAGCCGTTGCAGATCAACTTGCTGCCGCAGGTCTCGCAGTTTGCGCGGAAATGAGGCACATAGAGATCTTCCTGCGGGATGGGGTAGCCCCAGTCGTCCACGAGGTCAAAATGAATGGGCCTGCCCTGAAAATTCATGCCGGATTTACTGGCCATTCGGCTTTGCAGCTGCTTGCTGGGCAGGTGGTAGCGTTTACCGTCTTTGATGAACACAGTGCCAGTCTCGATAAAGCAGAATGTTACGTTGGCATCCACGCATTCCTGCCGGAGAGACTTGACCCAATCAAAATTGCAGGGGCGGGCACCATCATAGTTTTCGCCGCCGCAGATGACCTGCTCGATTTGCCCGGCGGTAAGGTACTGCCGGATGCTTACTGGCCCGATGAAGGGCGCGCACATAATGCCCTTGTGCTTGAAGGGCAGGTCAAACAGGGTGGGAATGCGCTCATCGGCGCGGCGCTGATTTTCACAGGTGACGTTGAAAAAGATGTTGTCCCAACCGCTGCCCCAGTCCGGCGGCAGGCACTCCCGCACCCGCTGCGGCCGTTTGGTGAGCAGAAAAACACCACATCGCTGCGCTGGCGCATGATGTCCCACGCCTCAGCCCGCCACGGGTCGGCTTCTTCCAAGAAAAAATCCGAGGTCATGCAGACCCGGATCTGCTCACCACTCTGGATTTTGTAGTGTCCGGTGCGGTCTTTCTGGAGCGGGTAGGAAAAGCCGCTTTTCGTTTTGTAGATCTCGGCTCCGTTCTGGTCCCGCATCCGGTCGAGAAAATACATGTAGCAGTTCTGGCAGCCCTCGCTGCACTTGACGCAGCCGTGCCATGGATTCCAGATGTCGTGCAGGAAGCTCACCTTCTTTCGGTACCTATTATTATAATAGCTGCGCGGACAGGAAACAAGAGCACCCCTTGCACCGCCCCGCCGGATGTGATAGGATGAAGAAAACCATGTGAGGGAGGAACCACCATGCCGTTTCTGATGATCCGCAATGACATCACCAAAGTGGCGGCGGATGCCATTGTCAACCCGGCCAACCGGAACCTTTTGCAGGGCAGCGGCACCAGCCGTGCCATCTATCAGGCGGCAGGGGAGCAGGAGCTGACCGCTTCCTGTGAAGCCATCGGCCGCTGCGATTTGGGCAGAGCCGTGTGTACCCCGGCGTTCGGTCTGCCCGCAAAATATATTTTCCATGCAGTCTGCCCGGCGTGGCACGGTGGCGGGTTCGGCGAAGCAGAACAATTAGCCAGTGCCTACCACTCTGCATTGGAATTAGCCGCAGAGTACCACTGCGAGAGCGTGGCTTTCCCGCTGCTGTCCAGCGGGAACTATGGCTACCCCAAAGAACAGGCCTTCCGCATTGCGGTGGACACCATCACACAGTACGTCATGGAGCACGACCTGACCGTGTATCTGGTGCTTTACGACCGGGGCTCGCTGGCTGTGAGCCGGAAGCTGTTCGCCTCGGTGGAGGAGTACATTGACGACCACTATGTAGCACAGAACGATGAAAGCTACGGATTTGGCCGTCGGCGCAGGGAATTGTCAGAGCGGCGGAGGCTTCTGGAAGAAGATGCCGCTGTGCCGATGCTAGGTGCAGTTCCGGCACCCGCCGCGGCACCCAGGACAGCCCGCAGTCTGGAAAGCCTGATGGACAACCTTGGCGAGAGCTTCACCACCCGGCTGCTGCGGCTCATTGACGAACGGGGGCTGAAAGACTCCACCGTGTACAAGCAGTCCAACATCTCCCGGCAGCATTTCTCCAAAATTCAGTGCAATCGCGACTACAACCCCAAAAAGAAAACCGTGCTGGCCTTTGCGGTGGGCCTGCACCTGTCTGAAGATGAGACCATCGACCTGCTCAAGAGCGCGGGCTATGCCTTTTCGGATGGCTCCAAGCGGGACTGGATCGTGCAGTACTGTCTGGAACACAAAATCTATAACATCAATCAGGTCAATACGCTATTGTTTGAATACGATCAGGAACAGCTGGGTACGTAATTTGTCGCCTGCCCGTTGACCTTTTGCCCTCCGGTTTGTGGTATCCTCTTGTCAGAAAGACGGAACACCACAAGAACGGAGGGCGTTTTATGTTGGGAGCGATTTTGGGCGATATCGTGGGCAGTCCCTATGAATTTGACCACAACAATTACAAGCACAAGGATTTTCCGCTGCTGAGCGAGAAATCGCACTTCACCGATGATACCGTCATGACCGCTGCGGTGGCAGTTGGTCTGATTGACGGAAAGGGTCTGCCGGAGAGAACATTTTGTGCAGTGCAGCATGAAATGCGGTTCTGGGGCCGTGAATATCCCATGCCGGTTACGGCGGGATGTTCCGCCGGTGGCTGCACGCAGAAAATCCGAATCCCTATGGCAGTTTTGGTAACGGCTCGGCTATGCGGGTGTCGGCAGCGGGCTGGCTGTTCGATACGCTGGACAAAACGCTGGAAATGGCAAAAGTGACCGCCGAAGTTACCCACAACCACCCGGAGGGCATCAAAGGCGCGCAGGCCACGGCGGCAGTGATTTTTCTGGCCCGTACCGGCCACAGCAAGCCGGAAATCAAACAATATGTGGAGCAGACCTTCGGCTATGACCTGAACCGCACCTGCGATGAAATTCGCCCGACCTATTATCATGTGGAGACCTGTCAGGAAACTGTGCCGGAAGCAATCATCGCTTTTCTGGAAAGCGTCAGTTTTGAGGATGCACTTCGCAATGCGGTCTCTCTGGGCGGCGACAGCGACACCCTTGCCTGCATCACCGGCGGCATTGCCGAAGCCTTTTACGGGATGCCGCAGGAACTGCGGGACGAGACTTTGAAACGTCTGCCGGAGGATATCCGGGAAGGATATGAGCTGTTTCGGTGGAACATCGGCCAGAGATAAGACATTCGGAGAACCAAGGAGCAGATACAACACACTCGTGATGTGAAGTATCTGCTCCTTGGTTTTTAATAAGACTCGATGAAGGGCGTCTTGCATCGGCCTGAAAAATCCGATATACTGAACCCAGAGAGTATATCGAATTTTTTGGGAAAAGGAGAAAACGGTATGGAACATCTTTATGAAAAGGTACTGGAAAGTGCGGAATATATCAAGACGCACACGAAAAAGCGCCCGAAGATCGCGGTGGTGCTGGGCTCCGGCCTTGGCAAGCTGACCGCGGACTTTACGGACACGGAAGAACTGTCCTACAAGGATATCCCCAACTTCCCGGTATCCACGGTGGCAGGACACAAAGGTGCATTGTTGGCTGGCAAGCTGGGGGACACGGAAGTCTACGCCATGGAAGGCCGCTTCCATTTCTATGAGGCTACTCCATGAAGGAAGTCTGCTACCCGTTCTATGTGTTCAAGCTGCTGGGCGTGGAAAAGGTGGTGTTGACCAACGCCTGCGGCGGCATCAACCGGGAGTTTGCGCCGGGCACCCTGATGCTCATTACCGACTTCATCAACATGATGGGCACGGACCCCCTCATTGGCCCCAACGATGAGCGCTTCGGCCCCCGCTTCCCGGACATGACCGAACCTTACAGTCTGGAACTGCGGAACCTTGCCAAGCAGACCGCCGATGAACTGGGCATTGCTACAAGGAGGGCGTTTACATGGGCTTTATGGGCCCTTGCTATGAAACGGCGGCTGAAATTCGCGCCTTTGCGGGGATGGGAGCCGATGCCGTGGGCATGAGCACCGTGCCGGAAACCATGGTCTGCAACTACATGGGCATGAAGGTACTGGCCGTCAGCTGCATCACCAACATGGCCACCGGCATCCAGACGGTCAAGCATAGCCACGCCCGCGTGCTGGAGATCGCAAATCAGGCAGGCGATACCCTGTGCCGATGGCTGGGTGCGGTGATCCAGAAGGTGGAAGGATAAGGAGATTCGGATGAGAGAAAACATCGTTTTTGATTATTTACTGGCAAATGCCTGGGGGCTGCCGCTTTGCCGTGTGTCCGTGTCAGAAGATGGCTTCGTTCAATGTCAGGAGAACAGAGAAAATACACAAGGACTGCAACTGGAAAAGGCAGAAGTAGATAAAATCAAATCAATCGTTTCAGAACATGCGCATATATTGGATTATGACAGTAAAGAACTTGAGTCGCCAGATGTGTTTGATGGAGTTATGAATTTTTTTGATTTTGAGGCATCTGATGGACGAAAAGTGAACTTGATGGCTTTTAATATTGGCGAAGTGAAAACCCCTGGCATGAGCTTTTCAAAAGGTCTCCTGGAGAAAGGAGAGCTGGACGAAATCGTCGTTCCGGTAAAAGCAATGGAGGTAGTAAAGACATTCGAGGAAATCGCTGCTACGCTGGTGGCGAATGGAGTGGATGCCAAATACTTAAGGCTGACATATGCCTGAAAAAACGCCTATGATTGCATGAAAATTTATCAAAAAATTATCTTTCTGTGAATTTTAGCGCTCTACACTTGACACTGCTAACAAACGGTGCTATAACTATGGCGTGCTCAGGAGGAAGGGCAAAAGGAGAACCGCAAGGCTCCCCGGAAAGCCTTTCCGAGTGGACGCTTCAGATTTTTTGCCCCGACCGAACGCCGGGATTGGAGGAATGATTTATGCTTATGCCGACTGTTTTCCATGAAACCTGTTCGATGATTTCTTCGATCCGTTCTGGAATGACGCTGCACTGGAACGTATGATGAACCGCGAGGCTCGTGATACCTTTGGTAAGCGCGGTGCAAACATGATGAAGACCGATGTCAAACAGACGGACAACGGCTACGAAGTAGCGGTTGATCTGCCGGGCTGCAAGAAGGAAGACGTTCAGATGGATCTGAACGACGGCTACCTGACCATTCAGGCCGTCCGTAATCACAGCAATGATGAGAAGGATGAGAAGGTCATTACATCCGCCGCGAGACCTTCTCCGCACCTGCGCGCGCAGCTTCTATGTGGGCGATGCGTAAAGAAAGAGGATATCCACGCAAGTTCGAGGATGGCATCCTGCACATCCAGCTGCCTGCACCCCAGCAGCAGAAGGCTCTGCCTGAGAACCCGAACCTGATCGAGATCGAGTAAAACGCCGGTCGTGTGCGCCAAGTCACACACGCACATAAGATGCCCCCGGAGAGCCGCAACAAGCCCTCCGGGGCATTTTTGTTTCGCTATCTTTTCCGTAAGGGAAAACCATGGTATACTGAGAACAGCAACTCGGAATTTATGGAGGTACTTCACTATGGAATACAAACGCTTTGGCGGTAAGCTCCTTGTCCGCATCGACAAAGATGAGGAGATCGGTGAAACAAATTTGATTTTAGGGGGACAAAGATGAGCAATGTAAAAGGAAAGACCGGCGCAGTCCTGAGGGAGACGGCAGTTCTGACCGGGGCGGTGGCGATCATTGCGGCGGGCGTTTTCTTTTTCTGGTGCCGAGCCATACATCCGTCAGCAGCATTTCCGGCCTTGGCATCGTGCTGTCCAATTTTGTGCCGCTGCCCTTGTCGGTCATTACGATGATCCTGAACGTCGTGCTTCTCATCATCGGGTTCTTTACCTGCGGCAGAGAATTTGGCGCAAAGACCGTATACACCAGTGTGCTGCTGCCGGTGTTTCTGGGGCTGTTTGAAAAGCTGTTCCCGGAGTTCGGCTCGATGACCGGCAGTCAGGAGCTGGACGTGCTGTGCTATATTCTGGTGGTCAGCATCGGGCTGAGTATTTTGTTCAACCGCAATGCATCCTCCGGCGGGCTGGATATCGTGGCAAAGATCATGAACAAGTACCTGCACATGGAATTGGGAAAAGCCATGTCTCTGTCGGGAATGTGTGTGGCGCTTTCCGCGGCCCTGGTCTACGATAAAAAGACCGTGGTGCTGAGTATCCTCGGTACTTACTTCAACGGCATCGTGCTGGACCATTTCATCTTTGATAGCAGCATCAACGCCGCGTCTGCATCATCACCGAAAAAGAGGAGGCGCTGCGTCAGTTCATCCTCCATGACCTGCACAGCGGTGCGACCATGTACGAGGCCATCGGTGCATACAATCGGGAAAAGCACAACGAGATCATTACCATCGTGGACAAGAGCGAATATCAGAAGCTGATGAACTTTATCAACCGGGAAGACCCCAAGGCTTTTGTTACCATTTACAATGTGTCCAGCATGCAGTATCAGCCCAAGATCTGATCGGCGGAGAGCTGCGTGGTATACTCAAGTCCGGAAATATCAAAGCGCATGGAGGTAAAAAGCATGCTGACCTATACCTATGTTTCAGAGGGGACGTTTGCCTGATGGAAAAACCAAGGCCGGTGCTGCAGCACGAGCGGGATGCCATTGTAAAGGTGACCCTTGCCAGCATCTGCTCCAGCGACCTGCACATTAAGCACGGCAGCGTGCCCCGGGCGGTGCCCGGCATCACCGTAGGGCACGAGATGGTGGGCATCGTGGAAGAAGTGGGCAGTGCGGTGACCAATGTGAAACCCGGCGACCGGGTGACGGTGAACGTGGAGACCTTCTGCGGAGAGTGCTTTTTCTGCAAAAAAGGCTTTGTGAACAACTGCACCGATCAAAACGGCGGCTGGGCGCTGGCTGCCGCATCGACGGCGGGCAGGCGGAGTATGTCCGGGTGCCCTTTGCGGATCAGGGACTGAACAAGATCCCGGACGGCGTCACCGATCGGCAGGCGCTGCTGGTGGGCGATGTGCTGGCCACCGGCTTTTGGGCGGCACGCATCTCGGAAATCACCCCCGAGGATACCGTGCTGATCCTCGGTGCAGGGCCGACCGGCATCTGCACGCTGCTGTGCGTCATGCTGCACAGCCCCAAGCGCATCATCGTCTGTGAAAAGGACGCAAGCCGCCTGCAGTTCATCCGTCGGCACTACCCGCAGGTGCTCACCGTGCAGCCGGAGGACTGCGCCGCCTTTGTGCGTGCCCACAGCGACCACGGCGGGGCCGATGTGGTGCTGGAGGTGGCAGGGGCAGACTCCACCTTCCGGCTGGCATGGGAGTGTGCACGGCCCAACGCCATTGTGACGGTGGTGGCACTGTACGATAAGGCACAGACCCTGCCGCTGCCGGAAATGTACGGCAAAAACCTCACCTTCAAGACCGGCGGCGTGGACGGCTGCGATTGTGAAGAAACGCTGCGTCTCATCGCAGAAGGCAAGATCGATACCGAACCGCTCATCACCCACACCTACCCCCTGCGCCGGATCGCAGAGGGCTACGAGCTGTTTGAAAAGAAACGAGACGGCGTGATCAAGGTGGCAGTGGAGTGCTGACGGTCTGCGCCAAGTCACACACGCACATAAGGTGCCCCGGAGAGCTGTAACAAGCTCCGGGGCCATTTTTGTTCTTGGCATCTTTTCCGCAGCGGCAGAGCGTGGTAGAATAGTGGCAGAACCAATCCACAGGTGAGAAAATTGAACTTCAGAGAGAGGAGATGTTTCTATGCAGTCTGATGAGTTGAAACGCCGGATCTCGGCAGGCAGAGGAGATGCTCTGCCGATCTGGTTTTGAAAAATGCCAGAATCGTCAATGTGTTTACCGATGAGATCGACACCGCTGATATTGCCATCAGCGGAAATTCGATCGTGGGCGTGGGCACGTATCATGGCCGGAAAGAAGTTGATCTGCACGGCAAATATGTCTGCCCGGGCCTGATCGATGGGCATATCCACATCGAAAGCTCAATGCTCTGTGGTCCGGCCTTCGAGCAGGCAGTGCTGCCCCACGGTACCACTGCGGTGGTCACAGACCCACACGAGATCTCGAACGTTGCGGGGCTGGAAGGCTTGGATTTTATGCTGGAAACGACAAAAAATCTGACCCTTTCGGTTTATTTCATGCTGCCCTCCTGTGTTCCGGCCACGGATCTGGATGAATCCGGTGCGGTGCTGAACGCAGAACAGCTCCGGCCTTACTACGGCGATCCCCGCGTGCTGGGGCTTGCGGAGCTGATGAATGCCTATGGGACGGTGCGCTGTGACCCGAAGATCCTGCAGAAGATCCGCGACTGCACCGAAGCGGGAAAGATCGTGGATGGACACGCACCGCTCTTGAGCGATAAGGACCTGAATGCTTATATTGCGGCAGGCGTTCAGTCCGATCACGAGTGCTCCGACATCGAGGAAGCTATGGAAAAACTCCGGCGCGGACAATACATCATGATCCGGGAAGGAACGGCTGCCAAAAATATGGAGGCCCTGATGTCGCTGTTCCGGGAGCCTTATTGCAGCCGCTGTATGCTGGTGACGGATGATAAGCACCCCGGTGACCTGCTGGACAGCGGACACATCGATTCCAACATCCGTAAAGCGATCCGGCTGGGCGCAGACCCAGCAGTGGCCGTCAAAATGGCAACGCTGGTCCCGGCACAGTATTTTGGTTCAAGCAGCACGGTGCCGTAGCACCGGGGTACCGGGCAGATCTGGTTGTGGTTTCTGATCTGGAATCCTTTACGGTCGAACAAGTTTACAAGAATGGCACGCTGGTGGCCGAGCACGGAAAAACGCTGAAACCCGCACCGCTTGACATCGACCGTGTGAGATTTTCCCACGTTATGGATTCCTTTGATCTGGATGAGATCACACTGCAGGACCTGGAACTTCGGGAAAGCGGGGAGCAGGAGCGTGTCATCTGCCTGAACCGGGGCGAGCTGCTTACGGAGGAAAAAATCATCCCGTTCCAACGGCATCCGGGCAAAGCTCCCGGTGTGGACCCGGAACGCAACATCGTAAAACTGGCCGTTTTTGAGCGGCATCATCACTCCGGCCATGTGGGCATTGGCTTTTTAGGAAACTTCAGCCTGAAATGCGGAGCCGTTGCATCGAGCATCGCACATGATTCCCATAACCTGATTGTGGCAGGGGACAACGATACCGATATGATGCTGGCCGGCAACACTGTGCGGAAAAACAAAGGCGGACTTGCGTTTGTGGCAGATGGACAGGTCGTGGCAGAACTTGCGCTTCCGGTGGCCGGATTGATGAGCACCGAAAGCGCAGAGAGCGTTGCGGCGAAAATGCAGGCGCTGAACGATGCCCTCAAGGCACATGGTGTAGCGGAAGATATCGGCATCTTTATGACCCTCGCCTTCGTCAGCCTTCCGGTCATTCCCAAACTCAGACTGAATACATACGGCATCATCGATGTAGCGCAGCAGAAAGTCGTTCCGGCTGTTTTTTAATATGCGATAACAAAAATACTGCCGGAGACCGACCCGAATGGTCCGGCTCCGGCAACAGAACAGTTCGTTCCTACTCTTAGAAGCGAGCCGCATCAAGAGAAAAATTGACGGAAATTCTTATTTGATAAATCGGAATTTGTAGAGGGGGTGTGATTATATGAAAAACAATAGCCCACAAAAGCAGGCTGCCATTTCTTGGATCATTTTGATGATAGGAATATTGCTCGCAGTAATAGGAGCAATGACGGCAAAGGAGTACAGAGTAAACCTATGCCTGCTAATCGGTGCAATGGCTGTTATTGGTGGTATTGTATATCACCTCACCATGATGAAATGTCCTTATTGCGGTTGCTCGCTTGTTGGTTATAGGCCGATCCCTAAAGAATGTCCAAAGTGTCATAAAAAATTTGAAGAATAAGTTCGCGTTTATCAAGGTGAACATTTAAGTATTAAAAACGGGAGTGAAACAAATGATGACCATTGCACAGATCATGAAAGATGATCGCCTTTTCCGAAGGGAATATCCATGACATCACGCACCTGAGCTGTGTGTGGACCTATGCCAAAACCATTGGTGAGCTGGAGGGGCTGGACGCAGACACGCAGTTTATTCTGGAGGTGGCGGCCATCACCCACGATATCGCCTGCCCGCTCTGCCGCAAAAAGTACGGCAACACCAATGGTAAATATCAGGAGCAGGAGAGTGCCCCGCTGGTGCGGGAGTTCTTGGCAGATACCGGCATGACAGCAGAACAGATCGACCGGGTGGCTTATCTGGTAGGGCACCACCATAGTCCGGCGCAGATCAACGGCATTGACTATCAGATTCTGATTGAGGCAGATTATATCGTCAATGCGTCCGAAAGTGGGTACGGCCGGCAGGCAATCCGAACCTTTATGGAACATACGATGAAGACGGCAGCAGGTATCCGGCTGACGAAAACAGTGTTTGGAGTGTAAAAATGATTCAGAAGCATTGCTTTGAATGCGGTGCGGCATTGATTGAAAAAGAACTGGAAGAAGAGGGCATTGTGCCTTATTGCCCGAAATGCCAGCAATACCGGTTCCCGATGTACAATGTGGCAGTCAGCATGATTGTTGTGGATGAGGAGACCGGGAAAATTCTGCTCATCCAGCAGTACGGCAAGCCCTCTTATATTCTGGTGGCTGGATATGTGAACCGCGGTGAGGCAGAAGAACACGCCGTGGTGCGGGAAGTCCGGGAAGAAACCGGGTTGGAAGTAGAGCACCTCCGGTTCAACCGTACCAAGTTTTTTGAGCCGTCCAACACGCTGATGTGCAACTTTACCGCTTTCGTCAGAACCGCAAAGGCGCTGCATATCAACCACGAAGTGGACCGCTGCAAGTGGTTCACCCCACAGGAAGCCAGAGAAAACATCCGTCCCAACAGCCTTGCAGCGGAATTTTTGAATGCGTATCTGGACGAAGTGGGAAATAAGCCGATGGAGATGTGATTCGTGCTGTGCCACGGGAATTTTGACGGAAAGTATGGAAAAAAGTTGGTTCGGCCTGTTTCGGTTGACTTTTTTATAAAGAATCGGTATATTGATACTATATAGTATCAATAAGTATCAATTGCGAGGTGGACAGAGTGGATGGGGCACAGTTTGCCAAAATGCTTTCAGATAAGCATTTGTTTGAACTCAATCGGATGGAATACAAGTACTCGACTGTCAGCGTCAAAGAATTTGCCGAATTGCTGCGGCAAAACTTTGCGCAGCCTCTGCCGTTGACTGATTTTTCTGGAAATAAGTTGTTTTACCTGCCGAACCTCGCGCAAATTTCAACAAATGGTATGAAGCAGTTGCTCTCTGTCCCGGTCAGTGGACAAAACTTCGGTTTGTCGGCGATGACCGAGGAAATTTATGCGACTTTTCAAATTGAAAGTATCCGCTCGACCCGCAGCAGTATCCGTTATATCCTCGATGGTTATGCCCTCGTGATGAACAAGAAGCCCGCATCTATGGTATGAAGCGCGGACTGGAGTTTATCGCGAATCGTCAGAATACGATCACCGAGGAGAATCTGCATCACCTATATCAGATCAGCACAGGGGATTATCTCCCGGGTGAAGATCGATTACTGCCAAACCACTTTTATCGGCATGGCGAGGTTTTTATTGTGGGCGGTGAAGAACCCAGACCGGGACTTCCGGCAGAGCGGCTTCCCGGTGCCATGAAATGTCTTGTCGATTTTGCGAATGCCAATGACGGCATCAATGAGCTGCATAAGGCTGCCATTCTGCACTTTGCCTTTGCGTACTACCACCCCTATTTTGACGGGAATGGACGCACTGCACGGCTATTTCACCTCTGGTATCTTGTTCAGCAGGGCTATCCTGCGGCACTGTTCACGCCGTTTTCCCGATACATCGCTGAAAACAAGGACGCATATTACAAAGCCTACGAACGCGTGGAGAGAAATGCTCTGATTTCCGGCTATACGGATGTGACTCCCTTTCTGTTCTACTTCTGCAATGAGGTCTACAACCGCCTGCAGGTGGATGCAGTCCCGCCGAAAACTGATCTTGAGGTATATCAAACTGCTCTTGCGGAAGGGAAAATCACAGAAAAAGAACGGCTGCTCTGGGAGTATGTTCTGTCTGCTTATGGTGCAGAGGAGTTTACCACAAAGCAGCTGGAAAAGGATTTCCGAAACGCTGCGTATGCAACCATTCGGACGTTTGTGATGAAATTCCATGAGATGGGGCTGCTTACTGCAAGAAAAGCAGGAAACAGGGTGTTCTATCGTGTCGGTGGGACTTCTGACGGTCGGCCATTATAATGAATTCTCCTTTGTCATCATGCCTGCCGCATAAGAACGGCAAAAAATTTTCTGACAGGTTCAGTATAATCCTTAAAGTTGACTTCAGGTCAAGAGCTTTTTTGAATTTATAACAGTCGTGTCGAAAGACATCCCGTCTGAGGGCAAAGCGAAGGTTTTGCTTTTCAGGCGGGATTTTTTGCTTTTTGGGACTGTTGTATACAATATATGGACTAAGAGGGTGGGTGACTTGGACTACGAGTCCATAAACTTTTGCTCGAAAGTACGATACACTATTGTCACGGCAGCGGCCCACCTCCGAAAGGGAGCGGGAGCCGCAGCCGGACGGACCTTGAAAATTGAATATGCAGCTTCAGGTACTTCCAGATAATGATATGCCAGCAAGGCTGAAATGCTCTGCATTGATATGGCTTTGCTGGTCAGTCTGGCTCTGAATGTTCTGAGCGGAAACCGCAGCGAATAGCGGACAACCAGTAACCCGTAAAAATGAGGTGATAGCGATGTAATCGGAGGTGAGTGAGCCATGCGAAAGAGTGCCCCCATTGAAGTGGTGGTACATTACCCCAAAACGAAAGAGGGATGGGACGAACTCGGAAAACGGGTCGCAACCGCCCACGCCAACTATGTGATCGAAAAAATCGACCGTCTGAACTGCCCCACATGGCAGAAGCTCGAATTGCTACAGGCGGTGATCGATACTACCAAAGGAACCTACAAACCCAAAGAACACCAAAAGCCCGGCTGGCAGCGAGCCGATAAACAAAGCCCCACGCTCAACATATGCTTTTCTGTTCTGACCAAGCACGGTCGGATGCAGAGGCGGTGTTGAGCGTGGGGCTTTTTGTGTTACATAAGTCTTTTGAAATACGGCTGACACAACAAAACTGTTGATTGTTGGCAGCCAATATGGCATCCTGTGACATTGCGTAACACGCAAAACAGTTCCGCTTTTTGCTGAAAGAGCGTATCGAAACCGTCCTGATGGAGCAGCAGAAAAAGCTTTTTGAAAAGTAAAAGCTCTTGCGTCCCGTGAAAAAAGAAGGTAATATAAATACAGAGCAAGACACAGAACGCAGGGAGGGATGAAAACCATGTTTTACGAGATCATGCACCGGGAAAGCTGTGTGGCACAACTCAGCACGACAGGGGAATGCAGGGTCTGCCTCGAGGATTTCATGCCCTATGATCTGGTTCTGGTGGAATCGGATGATTTTGACGAGCGCATCAATAATGTAACGAACTTTTACTATTGGTGCGCCTCCCGGATGTTGACGTTGGATCGCACCTACGCCAAGGAAATCCTGAACAGTATCGGTGCATCTCAGAGCGTTACGGACAGGGAACGAGCACAGATTGCATTATCCTACCATTGTCTGTCTTTGCTGGATGTGTTCTGGGTGAAAGAAGAAAACGAGAAGATTCGATTCGAGGATATCAACCTTTTTGCACACTCCTTAAGCAATGCGCTTGTGGATATTGCGCTGCGGGGGCACCAAATGACGGTGACAAACGCCCATCTTCTGGCAAATGACCTGTCTACGGGCGGCTTGTACCCCAAGGCGTGGGTGCGAAAAGAGGATGGCTTCTATCTTTACAAGGATGGTGGCAGGGAAGCGGTGGAACGTGAAGTGCTGGCAAGCAAAATCTGCCGGTGCTTTGACTGCCATCAGGTACTGTATGAGCAGGGGATGTTTGAAAATGAGCCGGTTTCTATCAGCAAAATCATGACATCTCAGCGATACAGTCTTGTGACCTATGCAGCCTATGACATCTACTGTACGAACCATGATTGGAACACGCTGGATAAGATCTTAGAGTTGGATGCTCCCAGCTACTATATGATGAACATTCTGGATTATCTGGTGGGCAATACCGACCGTCATTGGGAAAATTGGGGTCTGCTGGTAGACAACGAAACCAATCAGCCCATCCGTCTGCATGACTGATGGACTTCAACCGGGCGTTTCAGCAGTACGACACGCCAGAAGGCGCAAACTGTCTGACCGTGGGAAAACGCCATCTGAGCCAAAAAGATGCTGCAGTGGAAGCGGTGCGGAACATCGGACTGAACCAAGTCCGTCAGGTGGAGCACACCGTATTCTCCGAGCATCCGGCATGGAAAGCAACGTTTGAAGAACGACTGCGTGTTTTACGGAACGCCATGTAAGTCAGAGCAAATATCAGGATAACTGAAACAGAAGGATTCCATAACGAAAGCCCGTCTGCGCTGCCACATATCGTGGCTTGCAGACGAGCTTTTTCGTTTGGCCGGAGAAAAATTACCATACCTCACATGCGCAGCATAGAAAGAAAATCGGGCCCAAGATTTTCGGCCAGAAGCCGGAAACACTTTTGGCTGATGGTTTTCTGTCCGGTCTCCCAGCAGCGGATGCTTGTCCGGCTGACCTTTGCATGGTCGGCAAGCTGCTGACGGTTCCAGCCTTTTGCCTCCCGGTATCTGCGGAGGAAGTCTCCGCCGCCCCGGTGCAGAAACAGGGTGTAGTCGTCCAGAATGTCTTCCACCGGGATGCCGTAAAGGGCGGCGAGCTTGTCCGCCAGCTCCGGCGTGAAACTGCGGTGAAATGCGCCGCTTTCCAGATCCCGATAGAGCCATTCCTCCATGCCCACCATGGCAGCAACCTCTTTTTGCAGCAGGTCAAGACCATAGCGGCACCAACGCAGACGGTCCCATGGGTTCGGGATGTCGGCGTAAGAATGGTACATACGGTAGAACGCCTGCGCCTCTACGGTGGTGCGGGGACCTGCCAAAGTTACCTGCAAGATGTATAGAGGGGTTAGACCACAACCCTCACATGACACCCTCTGAAGCAGAAAAAAGGAACCGCTCTCTCGGCTCCAAAAAAATCCATTTTGACGTAGATGCGTCATTGCGTGAAAGAGGTAGATTCTCTTTTCCATCCAAAGTGCGCTGGGGAGAGGATAGCAAATGAGCTGCGGATGCATTTTCGCAGGGAGCGCAGAAATGGCGTGGTCGTTTCCCTGCAGGAAACACTGGAAGCGGGAAAGGAAGACAGCGCACTGACCCTTTCCGATGTACTGCAGGACGGTTTCTGCATGGAGGATGCCTGTGAGCGGCAGGACGAGGCCCGGCGGC
>ENA-OQJH01000212-OQJH01000212.1-human-gut-metagenome-genome-assembly--contig:-NODE-212-length-35019-cov-6.001060_pt1 | contig 35019 bp, 48 predicted proteins | sample MGYA00242597_ERZ504763 | MGnify/ENA primary metagenome ERZ504763 (study PRJEB26092, sample SAMD00036359) | human gut metagenome | host: Homo sapiens | study: EMG produced TPA metagenomics assembly of...
GGGCCTGATACATCGCTGCCCATACCTCGTCCGTAACATCCACAAACTCGTCATGCCGGTAGTGGGGATACATCCACCGCAGATTGATTGTTTTCATAGGCTTACCTCCTGAAAATCGGAGAGGCGGACAGCTCGTCCGCTGTCCGCCCCTCGCTGGGATAAGGGAAATGATCCCTTTCACTTGGTAGCCAGAAAACAGGTCATTCGTTAAGCCTGTTCTCAAAGAAATTTATAAATTTTTCTGACCGCCTCCACACTTTGATAAACAGCCACTTTGGAGCAGCCGCACAGCACACCGATCTCTGCAAGGCTCAGCCCGTCAAGCGCATAGAGCAGGAACCGGCGGCGCTGGGCCTCGGTACAGGTGTCCAGAACAGCCATCAGCTCATGCAGCGTTTCCATGCGGCAAAGGTATTCCTCCGGTGTTTCGCCGTAGACCCCTACACCCTCGGTGGTAATGATGTACTCGTCAAACTCCCGGCCATCCCAATGTCGCCGCTGTTCATGGAACAGGTTCTCCGTTTTATGATCGGCCCGGTCAAGAAATTCATAGACTTCCAGCGTAACCTCCACGGCCACAGCTTGTCCGTTATAATTGATGGTAACTTCCATCTGCCTTTCCTCCATTCAGATTTTTTGGTAAATCTGAATGGGGCGGCGGAGAACGGCACTGGGGCCAGGGTTCGGGCCATGCTGGCCCGATGTTACGGCCCCACAGGTATGAAAAAAACGCCCGGACAGCAGAAAGCTATTCGAGCGCAAAAACTCCAATATTCACTTACAGAATGACAATTTTCGCACCGGCTACCAGACGGGGCCTGTTCGTTGACTGGGCTTTTTTGACGGTAGTGAAATATCGTCTGAATTTGTCGGCGGTCAATGTGCTTCATGGCGGTTCCCTCCTAAAGCCGCCGTGTCAGCGTGTAGTCGTCACTCCTTTGTCGAGGGCATAAGAAACGGCGGCCTTGATGTTACTCAAAACCGCCGCAGTACCCGGAAAATCCATTTTGGGCGCACAAAGCTGCCTGCCCTGCAACGGTTTTTTCTTTCCCCGTCTTGCGGGGCAGGATCGCTTGGATTATTCGGTTTTAGTCTTGCTCTTGTTCGGCTGCCTCTTTCAGTCGGTCAAAACTCTCATCGCTGATGATGTGTTCAATACGACAGGCATCGGCCTCCGCAGTTTTGGGGTCAACGCCTGCGGTGATAAGCTGCTCGGTAAAGAAGCAGTGACGCTCGTAGATTTTTTCGGCAACTTCCCGGCCAACATCGGTCAGATGGAGAAAGTGATCTTCGTCCATCATAAGAAAGCCGCCGTCCCGCAAGGTAGCCACTGCATGGCACACGCTGGGCTTCGTGACCTCCATGTGCCGGGCCACATCTACGGAGCGCACTATACTGAGCTTCTTTTGGAGAACAAGGATGGTTTCCAGGTAGTCCTCCCCGGACGCATGAAGTTTCATCTGAACCTCCTTTACTGAGCCAACTTCCAGCCGATGGCCTCCTGTCTGGCCGATACAAAGTCGGCATACAGGCCCTTCTGCTGGATCAGCTCCGCATGAGTGCCGCGCTGGACGATATGAGCGTTGTCCAGTACAAGGATCTGATCGGCGTTGCGGACGGTTTTCAGCCGGTGGGCAATCATGATGATAGTCTTGTCATGGGTCAGCGCCTCAATAGCCCGCTGCAATTCATCCTCATTTTCCGGGTCAACACTGCTTGTCGCCTCGTCCAAAATGATGATGGGTGCGTCCTTCAGTATGGCGCGGGCGATGGAAATCCGCTGTTTCTCGCCGCCAGACAGAGTGCCGCCGCCCTCGCCAATCACAGTGTCATAGCCATCCGGCAGGGCAGAAATAAAGTCATGGCAGCAAGCCTTCTTCGCCGCCTCAACCACCTGCTCATGGGTGGCGTCCGGGCAGCCAAACTTGATATTGTTCTCAATCGTATCTGCAAAGAGGTATACGCTCTGGAACACCATCGAGATATTCTTCATCAGGCTGTCCAGCTTAAAATCCCGTACATCCGTACCGCCTATGGTAATCTTCCCGCATTCACATCCCAAAAACGGGCAATCAGGTTGCACATCGTTGTCTTTCCTGCCCCGGAAGGGCCGACAATGGCCGTAGTCGTTTTTTCGGGAATGGTAAAGCTGACCTGATCTAATATCTTGCGGTCTGCGTAGGAAAAATCCACCTTGTCAAACACGATCTCGCTGGACTTCGGCGTAATGTCAGCGCCTTTCTCGTCCATCACCGGCGTGTCATCAATGGAGTTTGCCGTATCCATCGAGGCCGCCAGCATTTGTAGCAGAGAGGCCATATTCCCGGCGTTCTCCAAATCGTTGAACACCATGAAAGAAGCAATCACCAAAATCAAGCCGTAGGCCAGCGACAGGGAGCCGTCCAGCCAGAACCAGACCGAGGCCAAAAGCAACAGGACGCTAAACACCCGGACAACGGCCTGTTTGATGGCGTCATAGGGAACACTGGCCCTTGTCAGTTTCAGGTTGTCCCGGCAGCTCGCCTTAATTGCACTGCCGATAGACTGCGTGCTGTCCCGTTCCAGTCCAAATGCTTTGACAATCCCCATCCCCTGAATGTACTCCAACACAGACTCCACAAGAGACTCCTGTGTGTGCTGGCGTACCCCGCTGAGCGCGGCAGATTTGCGAAGCGCCAGTTCCGCCGCCGCAAGGTAAATCAGGACACCGGCAGCGGCCACAAGACCGATCCGCCAGTCAAATACCAACAGGACGATGACGAGGGCAACCGAGTTGAAAAAACCGCCCAGCACTGACACCAGGACACGGCTGCTGAGTTCTCTACATCACCCAAAGTTGTTGTGACAATGGCGGTAATATTCCCGATACTATTCTTGTTGAAGTAGCCCATCGGGATGTAGCGCAGCCGATCTCCGATGTGGATACGCTTTTCCGCCACCATGCAATAGCCGGTTTCCGTCTGCTCCATCGTGGAAAAATAGGTCGTGATGATACGCCCAATGAGGGAAACGGCCATAATCCCCAGCGAAAGCCAGATAAACTTTCCGTCCCGGTTGTCAGATACCAGTGCACCAATTACCACAAAGAGGGCGGCAAACTGCATGGCTGAAAACAGCCCGGACAGGAATGAGAATAACAGGGATTTTTTAGAAGCTCCTTTTTGCTGCCTGCAAAAGCAAAGATTTTTTTCAATGTTCCATACATCTGACAACACCCCCTTACATCTGGTCTTTCGCGCCGATGTGCGCCTGCCACATATCCCGGTAGAGGGGGCAGGTTTCCAGCAGCTTCTCATGCCTACCCTGTGCGTGGATGGTTCCATCCTTTACCACAACGATGTTATCTGCGCCAACAATGGTAGACAGCCGGTGTGCGATCACAATCAGGGTCTTGCCGACAGTTAAAGTGGAAATGGCTTTCTGCACCAGCGCCTCATTCTCTGGGTCGATATAGGCAGTTGCCTCGTCCAAAATGACAACCGGCGCATTTTTCAGCATGGCGCGGGCGATGGCAATCCGCTGGCGTTCACCGCCGGAAAGATGGGAACCGGCGCTGCCGACAACCGTATCATAGCCATTATCCAGCTTGCGGATAAAGGCGTCGCAGCCGCTTTGTTTGGCTGCCTGCTCCACCTCTGCGTCCGTGGCACTGGGTCTTCCCATGCGGATATTCTCCCGGATACTGCGGTTAAACAGGTAGTTGTCCTGAGATACATAGGAAATCTGGTCTGCAATTTCAGACAGCGGCATATCCTTCAGCTCATGGCCGCCGAGGGTAATGCTGCCGGATGTAACATCCCAATACCCGGCAATCAGCTTCGCCACCGTAGACTTGCCGGAGCCGGACGGCCCTACAAGGGCGGTCATGGTTCCGGGGTGGATGGCGAGATTCACATCATGCAAAACCTCTGTTGTCCCGTCATAGGAAAACGACACAGACCTGAGAGAAATGCCGGTATCTTCCAGCTTGATCGGCGTTTCTTTATGGTTCAGTTCTTCGGCGTTCAGAAGCTGACTGATTTCTTCCACATTTGTCCCCAGTACAGCCAAATCGTCCGTAAAGGTAAAGGCCGCAATAATCGGCCCGATCAGCCCCAGCGAGAAAATCACAATGGACAGGAAGGTGGAAAGCTCCAGACTGCCGGAGAGCCAGAACGCGAAGCCGCAGGGCAGCACGCAGATTAGCACTGAGGGCAGGATGGCGTTGTAGGCGCTCATGGTTTTCTGGTTTTCACGCATCCAGTCCACATAATAGTTGGCGTTATAATTCACCGCGTCAGAATATTTTTTGTAGGAACCGGCGGACTGGCTGAACGCTTTTACCACCTCAATCCCGCCGATGTATTCTACAATGGCGTTTGCCATCTGCTTTCCCGCTTTAACCGCGCCCTCCATTTGACGGGATAATTCTTCATACCGGCGGACATGACAGCAAGGCCCACCACCAGCGTAACAAGGGACAGGAGCGCCATGCGCCAGTCCATAACAAACAGATATACGACAATCACCAAAGGCACCAGCACATTTGCGGTCATTTCCGGGAGCAGGTGTGCGAAAGTCGATTCCATGCCTTCAACCCGGTCAACAATCGTCGTTTTGTACTGGCCGGACGGAGTATCTAAAATCGTCCCCATCGGGACGCGGGCCAGCTTTGCGGTGATATTCTCTCGCAGATCGCGCAGCGTGTAATAGGTCGCCGTGTGGGAAATGACTGTTGAAAGATTGGCGAAAACAACCTTTCCCAAATAACCGCACAATGCAACGATACAGGCCGTCATATAACTGGAAAAATCCTGCTCTCCCGACAGCATCAGTGTGACAATATGTGCCACGCAGAAATAGGGCACCATCTGGCAGGCCACGCCTAATACCGCAAGGATAATACTGCCGATGAATTTCCCGTGATAGAGCTTGCCCCATCCCCATAAGACGCCTATGGGCGACTCTTTCTTTTCTTCCTTCATTTTGTAGGCACCCCCTTTATAAAATAGTTTCGGATTTTTTCAAGACCGGCCTCATCCATTTGAAATTTGTCGATGATGGAACCGTCCTCAAAATGGACAATATCCGTACAACAATCTAAAAGCAGCTCAAGATCATGGGTAATGACATACAAGGTAATGCCTGCATCCCTGACTTGTTTCAAGACATTGGCAACCTCTTTCATGTGTTTGTAATCAAGACCGCTGGTCGGTTCGTCAAAAAATAAGATAGAACGCTTGGATGCGATTGCCGAGGCAATTGCTACCCGCTGCTTTTGGCCGCCGGAAAGGGACATAGGGTGTCTGTCTTTGAAGCCGATTAAATCTAACTCGGCAAGGATTTCCTCAGCCCACTCCTGATTTTCCTCCTCCATACTGATCAGGACTTCATCCAGCACAGTTTCTGTGAAAAGCTGGTGATTGACTTCCTGCATCACCATGTAGCAGGTATTTAGTCTGTCTTTAGGCCGATAAGTTCTGCCGTTCCAGATCACCTCACCGCAGCGCTTTTCAAGGCCGCAGAAACACCGGGAGAAGGTGGACTTTCCAGCTCCATTATTCCCGATGATCCCGACAATACGATTTGCGGGGATTTTACTTTCCCGGATGTGCAGCGTTTCCGGTTCGTTTTTGTAGGCAAAGCAGAAATTGTGAAGTTCCATTTGCTGACCGGCCTGGGGCAATGCTTTCGGCGGCAACAAATCTTCAAGAATAAAGGTACGCAGCCCCAACTTGGCTCTCTGTTGCTCCGTCAGGCTCTCAAACTCCGCTGCGGAGTAATCTTTTTCCACCTTTCCGCCGGTAATATAGATAAAACGATCCGCAAGATCGCGCAGATAGTAGAGCCGATGCTCTGACACTATAATTGTTTTCCCCTGCGACTTCCAAAACGCAAGTATTGCTCTCAGATCCAGGATAGAGGAAGCATCCAGGTTGGATGACGGCTCATCCATAACCAGCACATCCGGCTCCATGATGGATACCCCGGCACAGGCAATTTTTTGCTTTTCCCCGCCGGAAAGATGAAAGATATTGCGTCCCATCAATTTCTCCAGGCGGAAATCCCGGATGGTCTTATCTAATCGTTCCCGAATACTTTGCTCCGGCTGTCCGAGATTTTCACACCCGAATGTGATTTCGCTGGTTGTGTCCACATTGAAAAATTGTGAGCGGGGGTTTTGAAACACGCTGCCAACCGTTTTCGCGGTATCATAAAGGGGCTGTTCCGAAACCTTTGCCCCATTTACCCACACTTCTCCATTCATTTTTCCTTCATAGTAATGGGGAATCAGACCGTTGATCAGCCTGGTAATTGTCGTTTTTCCACTGCCGCTTTCGCCGCAAAGTACGACGCATTGACCGTCCTCTACGGTCAGATTTATATCATGGACTCCACCAGCGTTCTCGTTTTCTTCTCCATAAGAGAAAGTCACATGATCAATCCGTATCATAGGTTCACCCCCTCCCGTCAAAAAGAAATCTGCTGCTGAAACAAAAACAAGGCAAAACAGATAACGCAAAACAGAATCGCAATCAAATCTTGAACATGGAAACCGATCTGGCACACGTTTGTACGTTTAACGGGGGCTCCAAGCCCCCGTGTCAACGCAGCAGCAGAAAGTTCATCACCAATCTTCACAACGGACACCATCAAAGGAACAAGGCGATATTCCAACATCAGGAAAGGATTTTTCCCGCCGAATCGTATGCCCCGCATTTTCATTGCATCCCGGATGGCCTGATATTCTTCGCTGATGGTTGGGAAAAAGCGGAAAATGACAGACATTGGAATCACGATTTTTTCCGTGATGTGCATACGCTCCATTGCGCCGATAAACTCACTGATCGAAGTGGATGAGATCAGATAGGCACCTGTCATAATGCCGGGCGCAAACCGCGTCATGATAGATGTCACTGCCAGCACGATGAACGAGAGTAATCCGCTCAAACTCGTAAGGGCAATCCGTTCCAGTATAAAGCAAACCGCATATAGCACCAGATATTTTCCTGCCGTTTTGAAACGGCGTTCCGACAAAATCAGAGCAAAGGGGACAAGGCTTAGACACGGCTTGACGATGTTCATAATTCCTTCGTTACTGGTACTGAACATCAGTGTTGTAATCGTCAGCAGCAGAATGAGCTTTGTCCGGGGATCAAGCAGGATTCCTTTTCTTTTTTCGGTTGTTGCTGAAAATGATAGCCCGTTCATCACACAATGCCCGCTTTAGCAAAATGCTTTTTCAGAAGCGCCTTACCTAAAAGTCCGCCCAAGATCGCAAAAATGAAGATTCCGGCGATTACCAGAATAATGCTCCACATAGGCATAACAGCCATTACCCTGTCAGCGTATTCCTCACCAAAGCTGGCCGCAAAACTGGCCCAGGAATCCTCAACCATGAAATACATGGGGATATATGTACCAACCATCCAAAGGCTGAACACCGCATACCCGATCAGGCTCTTCTTGGCGCTTTTATAACCGCCGGATTTCAAGATCAGATCTCCCAGCAGCCCAAAAATCACGCCCATCGGTACGCCCCAAAATCCCATACCAGTCAGCCCCATCAGCAGGCCGCTTAAAATTCCCATAATTGTAACCATGCCGAATTTTTTAACTCTGGTCAAGAACAGCATGAACGGGATGCCGGTAATCAAAGACCACAATGCTCCGAGGATCGGCAAAAAGATAGGTACAAAGCCGACGGGAATGGCGACACAGCAGCCAATCACAAAGTAGAGAACGGTGAAAAGGCCGAGGTTAATCAGGTCTTTTGCTTGTAACTTGTTACTCATAACGAATACCTCCATTCATTTGCTGGTTAGCGTTTTCTAACCTCTCTATAAGATACCATAGTTAGCAGTAGCTCTCTACAACCAATCATCTTTTTGGCTCCAAACAGCAACGAGTTTTTTTATTGACTGACTTCGCTTACAATTCTATAATATGATTAAAATCAAGGGCAATGAGCCAGACAAATCGACAGGAGTTAAAAATGAAGATTGATGATATTTTTAGAAAATGTATTGAAATTCCCGGCGTTTCAATAAAACGTAGCGAGTTCAACGCAGAACTACTTATGAAAACTAAGGAGGAAAAGGGTCTATGACGTTTTTTCAACTTTTCCCCGGACTTACTATTGCGTATATTTTTATAAATTCTCCGACATGGGCAGCTCCAAATTTGGGTGAAGATAGTTTCATTAAAAAAGGGCCTTTGCTCCTAAACTATTGCGTGACTGGTCGTTGCGAGATTATCTTGAATAACGGAAACTTTGTATATGTGAAAGATGGAGATATTTCTCTCACGGAGTGTTTTGCCCAAAAGCAATATGTCTATCCTCGCCGTATCTATGAGGGAATGGAGCTTTTTGTTGATACTAATACACTGGCAACAGAGAGTACATGGATACAAAAAGAGTTTGGCATAGACATCCCTAAAATCATTGAACTTTTTTGCCCAAACGATAACACTTATATCTCAGCAGTTACTCCTGAAGTTGAAGAAATATTGATTAAGCTCTGGGAACTTTTTGATATTGCGCCTCCGTTTTCGATTTCTCAAATGAAGATCTATGTTCTGGCTCTATTTTCATTACTACAAAATCTTAACAATATCCCCCCATCGCAAGCCTGCACATTTTTTACTGAAACACAGGTAGATATAGCAAAACGTGTTGAAAAAATTATCACTTCCGATTTGCGGCAACATCATCCTGCATGGGAATTGGCAGCTCAGTTTTCTGTCAGCGAAACCAGCTTAAAAAACTATTTTCGTGGCGTTTTTGGTCAAAATATTTCCATCTATCTACGGGAAGTCCGAATGAAAAAAGCTGCAGAGTTACTGACTTCTACAAGATTGTCCGTTGCAGAAATAGCAGAGTTGGTCGGCTATATGAATCAAAGCAAATTTGCATCAGTTTTCAAAAAACAATTCAGCCTATCGCCACTGGAATACAGGCGTTCAAAGAATTTGGAAAACGGATAAGACTAAGGCCGGGATTTGCCGTTTGTCAGCAAAATCCGGCCTTTCTTATGCCTAAAATCTCATGCGGAAATCAACTCTTGAAAAATTATTTCCTCCGCCTGCGCCTTCAGCGTGTTCATCAGCCCGCCCAGCGCATGGGGTCACGGGCTTTCAGTTCCTCGGTGACGCCCGCCGCCTCCATCATGCGGGGCAGCATGCGTCCATCCGCTCCCCGCGCCGTCCGATCAATCTCCAACAGGTGCGGGTACAGCTTTCGCTCAAAATCAAGCTGCTGTAAAGGCCGGGCCGGTGTTCCTTCAGGTAGCGTTGCCGCATACGGCCATACTTGCCGATGGGGGCCTCCGGCTGCTCGGAAAGTTTCAGATCAGGGATGTAGTAATCTCCGCAGCGGGTGTAAGTCAATTCGCTCATGTTCATTCTCCTTTGCACTGTAATGGTTAAACTGTGGCACTGGCCGATACGGTGGCCTTGCGCGGCTCCTGCTGGGTAACTGGCTGACGGTGGTAAAAATGCCCTTCTCCATGTCCTCGGCCCGGATTGTGGCCTTTGCTGCCTCCACCTGGGCCTTGCGTTTGGCGTTGTAGCGTTTTTCCCATTCCTTCTGCTTGCCGTTGGCCTTGCGGCGTAAGTAGTTCTGGTGAAGCCTGTCCTTGCGTTCCTCCTTCTTCCGCAGTTCTTCTTGTTCTTCCGGGGTCAGGGGAACCGGCTGCAAGGCGGGCGGGATATACCGGCCCACAAAATTGAAGTAGATTTCAACCTCCTGCGTAGTGTCCTGGCTGCCTTTTCGGGCGCGTTCGTGGACAAGGATTTTCTCTACAAACTCGTTGAGCATGGTGTTTGTCAGAGTGTCAAAATTCTCGTACTTATCAATCAGGGCTATAAATTTCTCCGCTGATTTCTGGCTTTGCTCGTAGCCGGTAACAGCCTTTTCCAGCTCCGCAATTTCAATCTCAAGTGCATCCTGCTCTTTGGCATACTGTGCATCAAGCGCCTTATATCGTGCATCCGGCAGCTTGCCAAGGGCGTTGTCCTCATAGATTTTGCAAATCAGTTTTTCCAGTTCTCCGGCTCTCTTATGGGCAGCAGCCAGACGCCTGCGCTTTTTCGATATATCGGCACTCTGTTGAGCAACCTGCGTTTCCTGAACAGTGTGAATAAATTCCGTCCGGTCATTTCTGGAATATTCAGCAATAGCCCGGAGCGTGTCGGAAACCAATGTCAGAACAGCACTCTCATTGATACGGTGTTGTGTAGGGCATAGTGTCCCACACGGAACTTTGGTATAATTGGAACAGGTATATTGAGAAATCCGCTTGCCATTGTTAGTGCGGTGAACATACATCTTGCCGCCGCAATCGGCACAATAGAGTAATCCTGTGAGGGGAGCCGCTTCGCCCCAGCCGTTTGGATAACGCCGTACATTGCTGCGGATTTTCTGCGCCAAATCAAAGGTCTGCTGGTCGATAATGGCTTCATGGGTATTCTCAAAGATCGTCCATTCGTCCTCAGAAACATAGTGGCTTTTCTTGTCCTTAAAGTGCTTACGGGTCTTGAAATTGATGGTATGCCCTAAATACTCTCGTTTTTTCAAAATGTTCACGATGGTAGATGATCCCCATCCATAGGGGTCTTTGACCGGCTTTGAACGGTTCACACCCTCGTTGAAGCGGGCAAGGTGTACGACAGGAATTTCAATCCGGTCTGTGGATAATTTGCAGGCGATCTGGTAAGGCCCATATCCCTCCAGCGTGAGGGAGAATATACGGCGTACCACTTCGGCAGCTCCTCATCTACCAGCCAATGCTCCCGTTTTTCGTCCCATAAGTAGCCGTAAATCACAGTGCCGGTCAGGTGCTTGCCACTCATGCCTTTTGACTTAAACACAGAGCGGATTTTCCGGCTGGTATCACGGGCGTAAAATTCATTCATAATGTTGCGGAACGGGGTAAAATCGTCATCGCCTTTCAGACTGTCCACACCGTCATTGATGGCGATCAGCCGGACGCCGCGCTGCCGCAAAATCTCCATGACCTGGCCGACTTTCAGATAATCGCGCCCCAGGCGGCTCATGTCTTTGATAACAATGGCCTCCACCCGTCCGGCCTCGACTTCCTCCATCATCGCCAGAAATCCGGGGCGGTCAAAACGGGTGCCGGAGATACCATCATCGGTAAAGTGCGTAGGGTTGGGCAGCCCGTTCCGGCGGGCAAAATCCTCTAACATCTGTTTTTGGTTGGATATGGAGTTGCTCTCGCCCTGTAACTCATCGTCCCGGCTCAGGCGCTCGTACAGTGGGGTGATTTTTTCATTTCTCATGGCTGTACCTCCTGAAACAAAAATGCTCTAAGTGATTGCTTCACTAACCATGACAAAATCATGATTAAGAAGTCACTTAAAGCATATATCACCCGCCGCCATCTTGAATTTGCGGTACTGCTTGACGGCGAAGTGATCCGGCTCCCGTTCCTCCAACTGAGAAAAGAGCAAGTCCACCGGGCTTTGATAAGTCTCGTCATCCTCTCTGGCTTCACTGGCATTGATCAGGTCCAGAAGTGTGATGAAGTTCTTTTCTTCCTCCGTGGCCTCGTACCAGATGTAGCCGATCAGTGCGGAATAATAGAGGCGTTCCGCTTTGACCCAGAAATCTTCCGAAGATTTTTCGCCTTCGCCCTTCGTGTTCATAATCAGGGCGTTCACCAGCTTTAAGATATCTTTCTCTGACCGAATGTAGGCCAGTGGGTTGTATCTCATGGATTTTCGGAAGTTTATCAGGTTGAGGCATTTGATACGGTATTTCTTCCGTTCCAGGAAAGTGCCGATCTCCGGCAGCAAGGTTCCTTTCGGATCGGTGCAGACATAGGACGAATGGGCTTGCAGCAGAGATGGCTTACAGAAGAACCGCGTCTTGCCGCTGCCGGAACCACCGATCACCAGAATGTTTTTGTTTCTGGCATACTTCGGCTGCTTTGGACGGCTCGCCATTGTGATTCGCTCCGTCTGCGTCATGGGGATGTTCTGGAAAAAGTCCTTGTCCATGTAGGGAGCGATATCTGCCGCCGTACCCCAGCGGGCAGAACCATACTCGATCCCGTGGCGGTATTTCTTTGCGTTCTTGCCTTTCAGGTAGACCGCCATGCGAAGGATCACCGCACCCGCTATGCCGATCAGCAGGTCCGTGGGATTGAAACTGAGCCACGGGGAGGAAAGCGCTGCCGTGAAGCCGTCCCCGATAGAAAGCAGCTTGCCGGAGAGGTCAGCACCGGGCGCAAGCCGGAAAGCCTGTGCCAGCTTATCGAAGGGATACACGAACAGAAGATACGGAAGGTTCAGCAAAAACATTTTTTCATATTCATCTCTGCACGCTCCGATCTTTGACCTTTACTTTCTCCCGGTCAATGGTGCGGTGTTCCGTTTTCTCTGCCGCCTGTTCCTTCGCCTGGGTCAGCCGCTCCCGGATGGAGGGCTTTTTCTCACGGCTCATTTTCCGGCTGGCAAACTCCTGAAACGCCGCTGTGATGGCATCCGCGTCCCGGCTTTTGAAAAAGACCAGGTAACGGGGCTGTTCGGCGGCGGTGTCCTTCTTCAAGGCAAAATCCACATGGTATTTCTTCGCCACATGGGAGAAAGCTTGATATTCTTGTCGCTGATCTCGATATTGGCAAGACCGGCGTTCTGGCTGGCAAGCTGTTTAAGGCTCTGCCTGCGCGGTAGATTTTGGGCTTCTGGCTTTTCTGGATTTCCTCCAAAAACTTTTTGACGGCCTTTTCAAAGACCTGTTCGCTTAACTTGGCTCCGTCAACAATGAGCGTCACGGCGCCCCGCGTTACTTCCTCCTGCATTTAGCCTCGCCCCCTTTGCCCGTCCCCGTACATATCGTGCTGCACCAGGGAAGAATAGTAGCTGTTGATGGTGGTCGGAGCGTTATACAGTGCCGCCAGAAGGTATTTCTTGATATTGCGGACATAGGTGGTGTTGTCCTTCATGCAGTCCATGACATACTGCACATGGGAACTGTCCAGCTTCATAAACCGGGACTTTACCACCTCCGCCGGATAATCGTCTCCGGCAATGCGGATGACTTTGCGGGCAGAACACACGGTATCCACGATAAGGTCAACGATCTCGTCAAGCTGCTCACGGTCGATGTGGCTGTCCTGCACCAGATAGCTGTACTCGATATTATCCAAAATCACTTCACGATAACATTCTCTGGCTCCCATCCGATCCGTTCCCATCCTTGCCTCTGCGGGGGTAGGGGGATTTGATTGGATAGGATTTGATATCTCCGTACTTGATAAATCAGTCTTTGTTTGATTAGTATTTAATTGTGCGGGGTTTTCCGTACACGGTTCCGCCGTATCCGGGATACCCATATCCGGGTTTTCCGTATATGGCTTTGCCGTACCCGGTAAAGGCGTACCTGGGCTTGACGGCGACTCGCACTGAGGCATTTCGTAAATCACATACTCGGTATCCGTGATCTTGCCTTTTTCATCCCGAAGCTGTGTGCGCCGGATATACCCGTGGGTTTCCAGCTCCTTCAATGCCGCACCGATGCTGTCCACACCTTCCCGGCAGATCGCCGCAAGACCTCTGGTGGTGTAATTCCACTCGTCAGGGAGCGACAACATCATGGACAGCAGCCCTTTGGATTTCAGGGTCAGCGTCCGATCTTTCAAGTGATGGTTCGACATGACCGTATAATCACGGGTCTTTTCAATACGAAAAACAGCCATCTTCGCACCTCCTTCCTGTGAAAATAAAAAGTGTTGATTTTAAGCGGTTTATCCGTCTGTACGCCTCCATAACCTCCCACATGGGAAAACATCCACGCCCTGTTCAGAACGCAAGCCACAGAGGGAAAAACAGAAGATATCCCACTGATTTTGATACAGTTTTCAGTCGGCTACCTCTCACGGTCTTTATGGTCATAGTGGAGGTCGCCGGAAAGCACCTTCGCATGGTTGCGGATTTTGATATGACCCTTTTCCTGATTCTCCAAAGCCTTGCTGTATCCAGTGTCGGTCAGGAACAGGCGCATTTTCTCACCCTTCCAGCCAACAGGCGAGTCATGGGTAAGAACATCAAAGACGATCATGTGTCTGGTTGCCGGGTCGAAACGCTCCAAAGCCATAATGTCATGGCCGGATAACTTCTGCGCCCCGGATTGCTGTCTGGCCTCTGCCAGCATTTCCCCGATGGTGCGGGCTTTCTCCGGCAGACGGTATTCGGCCTGCACCTTGCGGATCAAATCCATGCACTCCTGATCCGACAGTGGGCGGAGCTTGTCCAGAAGGCTTTCCGCCGTTTCTTTCGTTGCCGGGTTCGGCGCATAGCGCCATGTCATGTAAATCTCATTCAGGGCGGCGTTCTGATTGGTACTTTCAATCTGAAACACCATCCTCATTTCTGCTTCTGTCAGTTTCATTGCCAGCCTCCTTCAAAAATGGGTATAAAAAAACGCCATAGGTTTTTTGAGCTACGGCGTTTCTTGCGATATTCACAATTCCAAACTTTCCAGCCACTCGTCAAAAGATTTCTTAGAAACGCGGATCGCATTGCCTATGCGGACGATCCTGAACTCCTCCTGCTTGACGAGCTGATATGCGGTTGTGCGGCCAATGTTGAGCATGGCCGCAATCTGTTCCACGGTGTATGTGCGCGGTTCCGGCAGTGACTTTTTCTCTTTCTTGTCCATAGTAACCTCCATGTATTTGCCTTGTCATTTTGACTAAGGGAGTGAAGAATGGCAGTAGCAATCGGCTTTGGCTGGGTGTCCTCTTGCTAAGAATTTGCTAATAGGACCACCCAACGGACACATAAAACTGCGTCAGAATAGGTGTTTTGCACCATAAAGTTCGTTTACTACAAGTCATTCTGCGTAAGGGATGATATTGGAAGTTACATCCGAACCGTGTATCACATGGTAAGCCATACTCCTAAGCGAAAGGCCGGCGGTTCGAATCCGCCTGAGGACACTATTTCAAAAAATGCGAAGGTCATTTTTCCATGTGAAAGATGGCCTTCGCTTTTTTCATTTTGAACCGATCGCCAGAATCATAGCAGTTTGCGTTTTGAATGCACAAGCAACATCCGCAAACGGCTATATCCCAGAGATGCCGTTTCGATGGGCACTCTTTTTGAAAATTGCGATAAACGCGGAATTTTGCCCTTACAAAAAAGCACTTTCCCTTATATTTGCATTGCAAATAAGGGAAAGTGCTTTTGTCTTGCTCACTATGAGGTTACGATCGCAAAGGATACGGTCAACTCCCAATAGCGAAAAGATAATACGGCAGCCTTCACTTTTTCAGCACTACGCACTCATAGGGGCGCAGCGTGTCGGCGGTGTCGGGGTAGTTACCAGCAGTTTCTCGGCATCGGTCCAGCCTACGGGCAGGGGCTTGGCAATTTCCCGCTCCCGCAGGTTGCAGAGAACCAGCAGCTCCGTCTCGCCGTCGTACCGGCGATAGGCTAACAAATCCGCGTTGTCGGGGTACAAGAACTCGATTTTTCCCGCACTGATGACCGGCATTTTCTTGCGCAGGGCCACCAGCGTTTTGTAAAAGCTGCGGATGGAATCCGGGGCGTCCATTTGGGCAGCGGCGTTGATGGCCTTGTAGTTGTCGGCAATGCCGATCCACGGCGTACCGGTGGTAAACCCGGCGTTCTCGCTCGCGTCCCACTGCATCGGGGTGCGGCTGTCGTCGCGGCTGCGCTGGGCGATAATGTCCAGCGTCTCGGCCTCGGTCTTGTCCTGCTCTTGCAGGATCCTGTAGTAGTTGAGGCTCTCGACGTCGCGGTATTGCTCGATTTTCGTGAAGTGCGGGTTCGTCATGCCCAGCTCCTCACCCTGATAAATGTACGGTGTGCCGCGCATAAAGTGGATGGCCACCGCCAGCATCTCGGCGCTTTCCTTCCAGTAGGTCGTGTCGCTGCCAAAGCGGCTGACCGCACGGGGCTGGTCGTGGTTGCACCAGAACAGCGCATTCCAGCCGCCGTGGGCCTGCATCCCCTCCTGCCAGGTCTGGAACAGTTTCTTCATGGCGAGGTAATCAGGCTCCCTCAATTCCCACTTTTGCCCGTCCTTGTAGTCGACCTTCAGGTGGTGGAAATTGAAGCACATCGTCAGCTCGTGGTTGCCCTCAGCGGTGTAGCCGATGCAGTTTTCCAGCGTGGTGGAGGACATCTCCCCCACCGTGATCATACCGTCGATGCCGCCCGCGGCGACCAGCTCCTTCAGATACTTGTGGACGTTGCGGCCATCGGTGTAGAAGCGGCGTCCATCGCCCTCAAAATCGTCCTCATAGACTCCGGCTTGGAGATGACGTTGATGACGTCGAAACGGAAACCCTTGATGCCCTTCGCCTTCCAGAAGCGCAGGATGTCGGCCATTTCTTCCCGCACGGCGGGGTTCTCCCAGTTCAGGTCGGCTTGCATCACATCGTACAGGTGCAGATACCACTTGCCGAGCCATGGTACATATTCCCACGCAGGGCCGCCGAATTTCGACACCCAGTTCGTCGGGTAGCAGTCGGGCGTGCCGTCCTTGAAGATGTAATAGTCCTGGTACTTTTTGTCGCCTGCCAGTGCTTTTTTGAACCACTCATGCTCGGTGGAGGTGTGGTTGAACACCATGTCCAGCATCAGGCCGATGCCGCGCCTGTCTGCCTCGCGGATAAGCTCCTCCAGATCCTCCATCGTGCCGTAGCGCGGGTCAACGGCACGGTAGTCGGCCACATCATAGCCGTTGTCGCGCTGGGGCGAGGGGAAGAACGGTGTCAGCCAGAGATAGTCAACGCCCAGGTCGGCGAGGTAGTCCAGTTTCGCGGTGACGCCCTTCAAATCGCCGAAGCCGTCACCGTTCGAATCCATGAAGGATTTCGGGTAAATTTGGTAGACAACTTTATCTTTAAAATCACTCATGGTACACACCTCACAAAATCAGGCAACGCCTTTTTTCTTGCCGACGATGACGGTCAGCACAAAGGGGACGACGATGGCAATGGCCATGCACAGCGCAAAGCTGAGCATATAGGCGGGCTGGATTGACAAAATACCAGGGATGCCGCCGACACCGATGGCGTTGGCCGTGGTGGAAGTTGCCACACAGACGACCGCTGCGATGGCAGATCCAATCATGCCGCAGATAAACGGGAAGTGGAATTTCAGGTTGACACCGAACATGGCAGCTCGGTAACGCCCAGATAGCAGGAGATGCAGGAGGGAACGTTGACTTCCTGTGCGGCAGCATTCTTGCGCTGCAGGTAGATCATGCCCAGCACGGCGGAGCCTGTGCAATGTTGGAAAGGGCGATCATCGGCCACAGCATGGTGCCGCCAAAATCGGCGATCAGCTGCATATCAATGGCATTGGACATGTGATGCAGGCCGGTGATGACCAGCGGGGCATAAACAAAACCGAAGATTGCGCCAAAGACCACGCGGAAGGAGCCTGAAATGCCGGCGTAGACGATGTCAGAAATGAAGGTGCCGATCTTCCAGCCGATGGGGCCAAGGACAGTGTGGGCGATGATGACGGACAGCACCAGCGAGCAGAAGGGCACAACGATCATCGAGATGACCGCCGGGCAGATCTTGCGGAAGAAGCGTTCCAAGTACACCAGCGTGAAGGCTGCAAGGATTGCCGGGATCACCTGTGCCTGATAGCCGATCATATTCACGGTGAAGAAACCGAAATCCCATTTGGGGATATCTGCCGCCGCAGTAGAAGCCACGGCGTAAGCGTTGAGCAGCTGCCCGGAAACCAGCGTCAGGCCGAGGACGATGCCCAGGCTTTGGGTCGTGCCCATTTTCTTTGTGACAGACCAGCAGATGCAGACCGGCAGCATATGGAAGACGGCCTCGCCGATCAGCCACAGGAAACTGTCTACGCCGGACCAGAACTGGCTGATATCGCACAGGTTTTGGTGCCGTTTTCAAAGAAGTAGATGCTGTCGATGCAGTTGCGGAAGCCAAGGATCAGACCGCCAGTAATGATTGCCGGGATCAGCGGTGCAAAAATTTCTGCCAAGCGCTCATAACCCTCTGCAATGCGTTCTGGTTCTGCTTGGCTGCGCTCTTGACGGCCTCCTTCGAGACACCGTCGATGCCGGATACCGCAATAAAGTCATTGTAGAAATCGCTGACCGTATTGCCGATGATGACCTGGAACTGGCCCGCCTGGGTGAAAGTGCCCTTGGCGGATTTCAGTGCCTCGATCTTGGCAACGTCCGCCTTGGCGGGATCATTCAGCACAAAACGCATCCTGGATACACAGTGCGAAACTGCCGCGATGTTCTCTTTGCCGCCAACGTACTCAAGCAGCAGCCTTGCGTCTTCTTGGTATTTTCCCATGACTCATTTCTCCTTTATCTTTTTGATGATTCGTCCAACTTGTTCATACAAGTTTTTGCTTGTGGTTTCAGTATAGTTCGCTTGTTCAGACAAGTCAAGCGGATTTACAAAAAATCATGTTTTGTTTGAAAATTTTCAGCATTTCGGACAAGAGAATGCCTTGAAATTCAGGCGCAATCACGGTATACTAAAACAAATGTTTGAACAAGTTGAGGTAAACAGCCATGCCAAAAGCAAAATATGAAGGAATTTACCGCAGTATCAAAAAACGGATCGAAGCGCAGGATTATCCTTACCAGTCCCTGCTTCCCAGTGAAAATACGCTGATTGCAGAATACGCCTGCTCCCGCAACACAGTTCGACGCGCATTGGCGGAGCTGGTAGCCGACGGCTATGTGCAGACCATGCAGGGACGGGGCGTTCGGGTCATCTACCAGCCGGTAGGAAAGACGACCTTTACCATCGGTGGAATAGAGACCTTTCAGGAGACCGCTAACCGCAATCGTCTGCAAGCCGTTACCCGCGTCATTCGGTTTGAGACCATCATCGCAACGGAACAGTTTGCCGCGGAAAGCGGATTTTCTGAGGGCGATGAATTGTGGGCGGTACAGCGTGTGCGTTATCTGGACGGAAAAGCACTGATTCTGGACATCAACTACTTTTTAAAGGAATTTGTACCCGGACTGACAGAGGAAATCGCATCCCACTCCATCTATGATTTTATTGAAAACGTGCTTGGAATGCAGATCATCACCAGCAAGCGCCGCATCACGGTGGAACACGCAACTGCCCGTGATGAAAGCTGCTGGATATGGACGGCTATGATTGCGTGGCGGTGGTGGTAAACCAGACCTTCAACTCGGACGGGATGCTGTTCGAGTACACCCAGTCCCGCCACCAACCGGACTATTTCTCTTTTCAGGACATTGCCACGCGGAAAAAGTGAGCGGCAGACACCCGGCGCAGGGGGATCCACCTGGGATTTGCGCTGGGCCGGGGCTCCGGCAAAATGGGTTTTAGGGTGTCCCTGAATCAGAATCTGTTTTATAGATGCAATGCTTGCTAACCATCGCTTACGCTCTGGTTACCCCCTTCGGGGGCTTTGTACTGCTGACAGGGTGCGGCTGCGCTTGGCAATGTACAGGGGATAGGATAGCAATTCCTGACCGTATCTTTTTGTTAATGACTATCTCGTTTATATACACAAACCGAGTCAAAAGCCGTTTTGCAGAACACTTTACCAGGAGAGTTGACAAACCCGCCGTTTTTGCGTATTATAATAGGAACAAGGGGGTCGTGTGCCCCTTTGGCAAAAAGCGAACAGCCTTGACGAGGAGAGTACGCCCCGCCTGCGCCTGACAGAAAGCCCGAAGGATGGAACCGGGCAGGTGAGCACGGGGTGGAAGATGGCCTCTGAGCTGTGGGGGTGAAGCGGCACGCCGCCAAGCCCCCGCCGGGTGCGCCCGTTACCGCGCAGAGGCCGGGTCCATCCCGGCACGCAAGGCCATGCCCGCAAGCGCGGCGAAGCAAGGTGGTACCACGGAAGTTCAGCTCCCGTCCTTGTCCGGTGCATTCCGGCAGGACGGGAGCTTTTTTGTGACACAGCCACAACAGAAAGGAAGAATCATCCCCCATGAGCGAACACAACACATTCTACATCACGACCCCCATCTACTACCCCAGCGACAAGCTGCACATCGGCCACAGCTACACCACCGTGGCCTGCGATGCGCTGGCCCGCTTCAAGCGGATGCAGGGCAAGGAAGTCATGTTCCTGACCGGCACCGATGAGCATGGCCAGAAGATCCAGGACAAGGCCGCCGATGCAGGCGTGACCCCCAAGGAGTACGTTGACCGGATCGTTGCTACCGTCAAGGATCTGTGGAAGCTGCTGGATGTCAGCTACGACCGCTTCATCCGCACCACCGATGACTACCATGTGGAGACCTGCCAGAAGATCTTCACCCAGCTGTATGAGCAGGGCGATATCTACAAGGGCGAGTACATCGGCCACTACTGCAAGCCCTGCGAGAGCTTCTGGACCGACAGCCAGCTGGTGGACGGCAAATGCCCCGACTGCGGCCGCGAGGTCTATGATGCCCACGAGGAGGCTTACTTCTTCAAGACCGGCAAGTATGCCGACCGCCTGCTGAAGTATTACGAGGAGAATCCCCAGTTCATCCAGCCCGAGAGCCGGAAGAACGAGATGATCGCCTTTATCAAGCAGGGCCTGCAGGACACCTGTGTTTCCCGCACCTCTGTCAAGTGGGGCATCCCCGTTCCCTTTGACCCCAAACACACCATGTATGTCTGGGTCGATGCGCTGAGCAACTATATCTCTGCGCTGGGCTACGGCAACGAGTCCTACCACGATTACAACAAGTTCTGGCCTGCTGACCTGCACATGGTGGGCAAGGAGATCCTGCGCTTCCACACCATCCTGTGGCCCGCCATGCTGATGGCTCTGGATCTGCCGCTGCCCAAGCGCGTGTTTGGCCACGGCTGGCTGCTGATGAACGGCGGCAAGATGTCCAAGTCCGTGGGCAACGTTGTGGACCCCGTGGTCCTATGCGACCGCTACGGCGTGGACTCCATCCGCTACTTCCTGCTGCGTGAGATCCCCTTTGGCAACGACGGCATGTTCACCAACGAGGCCCTGATCAACCGCATCAACAGCGACCTGGCCAACGACCTGGGCAACCTGCTCAGCCGCACCGTTGCCATGTGCGAGAAGTACTTCGGCGGCACGGTCCACAAGGCCGCTGGCACCGAGGCCATCGACACGGAGCTGGAGACCATGGTCAATGAGCTGCTGGGCAAGGTCACTGCCGATATGGACAACCTGACCATCCCCCAGGCCCTGATGGAGATCTTTGCCGTGATCCAGCGCGCCAACAAGTATATCGACGAGACCGCTCCCTGGGCTCTGGCCAAGGACGAGGCCAACAAGGCCCGTCTGGAGAGCGTGCTCTACACCTGTGCGAGGCACTGCGTGTGGCAGGCATCCTGCTGAACGCTTACCTGCCTCCACCGCTCCCAAGATGATGGATCAGCTGGGCCTGTCCACTGCCGACATCGACCTGAGCAAGGCTGCTTACGGCGTGCAGGAGACCTACACCGTCCACAAGGGCGATGCCCTGTTCCCCCGCATTGACGTGGCCAAGGAGATCGCCCACCTGAAGGAAGAGGACGAAAAGCGCAAGGCCGCTGCCGAAGCTGCCAACAAGGCCAAGGCCGAAGCCGAAAAGGCTGCTGCCGCCCCCGCCGCTGAGGAGAGCACCGTTGATTTTACCCACGAGGAAGAGATCGACTTTGACACCTTCTGCAAGGTGGAGCTGCGCGTGGCCGAGGTGCGCGCCTGCGAGAACCTGAAAGAGAGCAAGAAGCTGCTCCACCTGACCGTGTTTGATGGCGAGCGTGAGCGCTGCATCCTGTCCGGCATTGCCAAGTGGTTCAAGCCGGAGGATCTGATCGGCAAGAAGATCGGCATCGTCTGCAATCTGGCCCCCCGCCCCATGCTGAAGGCAAGTATGTCAGCGAGGGCATGATCTTTGCTGCCGACACCGCTGACGGCGGCTGCTCCATCGCCTTCTACGGCGACAACACCCCCGTTGGCAGCCGCATCCACTGAGCCATGGAGACACAGCTGAGCCGCGCCGAAAAGCTGGACCGGCTTTTCGGCACACCGGCCTTTGCCGTTATCATTGCCATTTTCTGCAACGCCATGTGGGGTTCGGCTTTCCCTTTCATCAAGCTGGGCTACCGGCTTTTTGCCATCGACACCGCTGACACGGCTCCATTCTCTGCTTTGCAGGGGTGCGGTTCATGCTGGGCAGTGTGCTGGTACTGGGCGGCAGCCTGCTGCTGGAGGGCAGGCTGCCCGCCATGCCCAAAGGGAAGATCCTGGCCGAATGCTGTGCATTGGGCCTGTGGCAGACCACAGCGCAGTATGCCTTTTTCTACAGCGCTGTTGCCCTGCTCACCGGTGCCTTTGGGGGCATCCTGAACAGCACCCAGAGCTTTCTGGGGTCATCTTCGCCCATTTCCTTTACGGCAGGGCTGACCGCATGACCCCGGCCAAGGCGCTGGGCTGCGGCATCGGCTTTGCGGGCGTTCTCATCGCCACGTTGGGCAACCACGGCGGCGGCAGCGCCGGGGTGTAGCCTATATGCTCATTGCCACCGTCCTCTTCACGCTGGCAGGCCCCTGGAATAAATCCGTCACCCGCCGGGCAGACAGCTTTGCCGTCTGCTTTGTGAACCTGTTCGTGGGCGGTGCGGCCCTGTTCCTGCTGGGCGCTGTTCTGGGCGGACGGCTGGAACACTGGTCTGTGCTCAGCGTGCTGGATCTGCTGGCGCTGGCCTTCATCTGCGGCGCGGGCTACATCGTCTGGCCCTGCTGATGAAGAACAACCCCGTCAGCCGGATCGCCATCTTCGGGTTCGTGAACCCGGTGGTGAATGTCCTGCTCAGCGCCTCATCAATGGGGAGCCGCTGTTCCGATGGCAGTATCTGGGGGCGCTGGTTCTGGTCTGCATCGGCATCTGGCTGGTAAACAAGGCCCCCGCCAAAAAGGAGCGTGCCCTGTAATATGGAATACCTCATCTTTGACACCCACGCCCATTACAGCGCCCGCGCCTTTGACGCGGACCGCTTTGCCCTGCTGGACAGCCTGCCTGGCAAAGGGGTGGTGGGCGTGTGCGAGCAGGCCACCCATTCGGGCGATGCACCAAGGTGCTGGAGCTGGCCCACAGATATCCCTGGGTGTACGCCGCTGTCGGCATCCATCCGGAGAGCCTGCTGGCCCCGGAGGATTGCGGTGAGGAAGGCCCCGCCCCTACTGTTTCGGTATACGGCGGCGACTGGGCCGCAGAGATGCGTGCCTTGCCCCCTATTACGAGGACCCCAAGGTGGTGGCTGTGGGGGAGTGCGGACTGGATTACCACTGGCCCGTGCCCAAGGATGCCCAGCTGGCGCTGTTTGAGGCCGAGATCCGGCTGGCGCTGGAACTGGACAAGCCCATCATCGTGCACGACCGCAGCGCCCACGCCGATGTCTACGCCCTGCTGAAAAAGTACCGGCCCAAAGGCATCGTCCACTGCTATTCCGGCAGCGCCGATGACGCACTCTGGCTGGCAGAACAGGGCTCTACATCGGCTTTGGCGGGGCCTGCACCTTCAAGGGGGCCAAGCGGGCCGCCAAGGCCATTGCCGCCCTGCCGCTGGAACGCATCGTTCTGGAAACCGACTGCCCCTATATGGCCCCGGAGCCTGTCCGCGGCACCCGCTGCGACAGTTCCCTCATCCGCTATGTGGCGAGTATATCGCCAGCATCAAGGGTGAGGAACCGGAGCAGGTGTTCCGGCAGACGGTGGAGAATGCCTGCCAGGTGTATAATCTCTCCGTCTGAAACCGGCAGCAGCCGTGCATAGAGGGCAGGTTGGACAGAGCAGGCCTATCCGTTATCTACAAAAGCATTATGCTTCTGTATAAATCAAGTAACAAACTACAAATTGTCAATTAAGGAGATATCACTTATGAAAGCTCGTATTCCGCAGCACCGTGAATTCATCATCAACTTCCCCGACACTGTTGACAATGCCAAGGCCAACGAGGGCTGGGCAAAGCTGCAGCAGATCGTGGAGGACTACAAGAAGGACCACAACGGTGCTTCCGTCTACGCACCCAGCTTCATCGAGGACTGCGAGCCTGCCGTCAAGAAACTGCAGGAAGAGTATGGTTTCGAGTACACCGTTGAGTATGTGAAGTAAGTTCTGAGTTTTCAGTATATTGCATTAAAAAGAGCAGAGCGTCTGGCCAGCTGGCTGGAGCGCTCTGCTCTTTGTTTTATTCCAGGTACTGCGGCAAATTCCATGAGCCGCGCAGTACACGGTGGATCTCCACCACCTTGACGTTCTCATTGACATGGTAAAACACCAGATACTGGTCTGCCACCAGCTTGCGGTAGGTCGGGTCAAGGGCATAGACTTCACACATCCGTGGGGTATCCCCCAGCTTTGTGATCTTTTCCCGCATTTCTTTCAGCACACGGCGGGCCGTTTGGGGGTAGAAGCCGGACAAATACCGGGCAATGTCATTCAAGTCCTGTACAGCAAGGGGCAGGTATTTGATCTTATACGTCATACTGTTCGTGGAGCGTCTCCCATACGCTTTCATGCTCTGTCCACTGCGTGTTGGGGTCTGCCGCCTGCTGTTTTGCCTTGGCAAGCTCCTCGGCAACATACCGCTGGTGCATGAACTCCTCATACTTGGCGTAGTCTCAATGTTGATGAGGACGGATTCCCCACGACCATGATTTGTGATAATAACATGATTGTGGTCTTTCAACATCTCTGAAATTTCAGCGTAGTGGTTGCGCAGATCACGGGATGGGCGAACAAATGTCTGCATCATAAGTGACACCTCCTGTCAAAAGCATTGTATCACATTATGACTACATATACAAGGATCATTACAATCGTTTTATTTCAGCTCCATATTGATGGACTTTTCCGTAAAGCCATAGTTCCGGTACATCTCATACGCCATTTTATTTTTAGCGTTCACCTGCAGTTCAATGGTGTCGCATCCCTTTTCTGCTTTAAGCTGCTTCACCTTATCAAAGAACTGGTGCCCGATGCCCTTCCCGCGATACGCCTCATCCACCGCCATGGTACTGACGAACAAAATATCTTTCGTCACCTGTGCCGGGCTTTCCACATGCCGCTTAAACACTTCCAGAACACCAACAACGATGCCGTCCGTCTCGGCAATATACCAGCTGTCCCCTTTCAGGAGTTCGCCAAACAGTTCCTTTGTGATCAACGGGCTGGCCGGTTTGTAGACATCCGGCCGCCACTCGACATGCATCTGCTGCACCTGATCCATAATAGCAGAAAATCGGTCATAATCCTGCATTTGCGGGGTACGGATCGTTATTTTCATCTCATTTTCTCCTTGTTGTATCAAAAACACCCTGTCTGACACGGTTTCGGGTCCAGACAGGGCATTTTGAGTTTCTTTTCAGTTGCCCGCTTCCACCTTGCTCAGCAGGATGCGGTCATTGTCCAGGGCCTTGCCGGCGTTCTCGCGGAATTTTTCCAGCAGGTCGTCCACGGTCATCTTCCTGCGCTCCTCGCCCTTGACATCGAACACGATGCGGCCGCCGTCCATCATCAGGGTGCGGTTGCCCAGCTCGAGGGCCTGATGCATGTTGTGGGTGACCATCAGGCAGGTGATCTTTTTCTCGGCCACGATGCTCTTGGTCAGCTCCAGCACCTTCTCCGCCGTGGCAGGTCCAGGGCTGCGGTGTGCTCGTCCAGCAACAGGAGCTTGGGGGTAACGAGGGTGGCCATGAGCAGGGTCAGCGCCTGCCGCTGGCCGCCCGAGAGCAGACCCACCGGCTGCTTCATCCGGTCCTCAAGGCCATATTCAGCAGGGCAAGTTTTTCCCGGAACAGCTCCTTATCCTTGCGGGAGATGCGGGAGAAGATCGCGTGGGGGGCGGTTCCTGCCCGAAGATAGGCCAGCGCAAGGTTTTCCTCAATGGTCATATTGGGGGCCGTGCCCTTGAGGGGGTCCTGGAACAGGTGCCGATGACCTTGCTGCGCTCATACTCGGGCGCAAAGGTAATGTCCTGCCCGCCCAGCACGATGCTGCCCTCGTCGGCAATGAAACCGCCGGTGATGGCGTTGAACATGGTGGATTTGCCCGCGCCGTTGGAGCCCACGATGGTGGCAAAGTCGCCCGCCTCCATGTGTAGGCTCACACCGTTCAGGGCCACCTTTTCGTTGACGGTGCCGGGGTTAAAGGTCTTGTGCAGGTTGTTCAGCTCCAGCATTTCCATCTCAGTGCACCTCCTTCCGGGCATTGTGCTTGCGCTGCTCAAAGGCGAACTTTGCCCGGATGGCGGGCATCGAGATGGCCACAGCCACGATGAGGCACTCACCAGCTTCATGGCGGCGGCGGGCACATTGAAGCGCAGGGCCACGGCCACGATAAAGCGATACAGCAGCTGCCGAACACCACGCCCAGCACCCGGCGCACCATGGTGCGCTTGCCCACCAGCGTTTCGCCGATGATAAGGGAAGCCAGCGCGATGGTAACCATGCCGGTGCCCACGTTGATGTCGCTGCTCTTCTGGTACTGGGCCAGCAGGCCGCCGGAAAGGGCGGTCAGCGCGCCCGAGATGCACAGGCCCACTGTGATGGTGAAGGCCGGGTTGATGCTGGAGGCCCGCACCATGGCGGCATTGTCGCCGGTGGCGCGGATGGAAAGGCCCAGCCGGGTGCCCAGGAAACCCACCATGGCGGCACAGGCGAGTACAATGACCGTCGCCGCGATGACCAGCTTATACCAGCCGCCCGTAAAGGCCAACGCGGATTTTGCCAGCGAGAATACCGTATCGGTCTTGACCAGGGACATCGTGGACGAAAAGCCCATGACCGCCAGATTGATGGTGTACAGGCCGGTGTTCACGATGATGCCTGCCATGATGCTCTCAACGCCCAGACGTGTCTGCAAAAAGGCGGTGACAAAGCCCGAACACACACCCGCCGCCATGGCCGCGAACAGGGCCAGGATGGGGTGGCCTGTCAGCGCCACCTGACAAGCCACGGCACAGCCCAGGGTGAAGCAGCCATCGGTGGACAGGTCGGCAATGTTCAGGATCGAATAGCTCAGAAACAGCGCCAGCGCCACCAGACCGTAAATGCAGCCCAGCTCCAGCGCCGTCTGGATCACGTTGAGCGAAAAGATACTCGCCAGCATGGTTGATGTACTCCTTTTTAGAAATTCTCCTGCGTGGTCACTACCACAATTTCGGTGCAATAGGGCTTGAAGGCTTCCTTGACGGTGTCGAGGTCAAGGCCCAGTGCCTCACAGCTCTCAGTATTGATGGTGACGATGCCGTTGTCGAAGGTCTGGTAGGGCAGGTCTGCGGGGGTCTTGCCGCCGCAGAGCAGCTCCACCACCATATCGGCGGTGGCCTCGCCCAGCTGGACGTAATCCACGCCGTAGCCCACAAAGGCACCGTTCAATGCAAAGCTGTCCGCACCGGTGAAGTGCTGGATCCCTGCCTCCAGGAAGGTCTCATAGATGGACAGCTCGGCGGTCATCACGGTGTTGTCGGTGGGGGTGAACACTGCCTTGACACCGGCGGCCACAAGGGCCTCGGCAGCCATCTGCACCTCAGCCGTGGTGGTACCGTTCTTTTCAATGTACTTGATGCCCTTGCTGTCGCAGAACGCCTTGGCATCGGCGATGGCCTGGGTGGAGGAATCCTCGCTCAGGTCGTACAGCAGGCCGATGGTGTCGATGTCGGGTTGATGGCAGTGATGAGGTTCATAATGGCCTCGGTGTTCAGGGCATCGGATGTGCCGGTGATGCCCTCCTCCCCGTCAAACCCGGCGGAAGCAGGGTCGGTGACGGCAGAGTAGACCACAGGGATGTCGGTATCTTCCACAGCGGCCAGCATGGTGGCGGCGGTGGGGGTGGCAACGGCCACGATGACATCCACCCGGTCGGCCACCAGGTCTGCACCGATCTGGTTCAGGTTGGACTGGTCAGCCTGGGCGTTGGCGTAGTAATCGGCATAGTCGAAGGTCACGCCCTTCTCCGCGCCCACCTTATCCAGGCGGCTCTCAACAGAGGCCACGATCTGGTTCAGGGAAGCATGATCCACATAGTTGACAATGCCCACCTTAAAGGTCTGGCCTGCCTCAGAAGCGGCGGCAGCGGAACCGGCAGCGCTGGAAGCGGTGCTGGATGCTGCGGCAGAAGAGCCGGAGGAGCCGCAGCCGGTCAGGTCCAGTGCGGATACGACAGCGGCTGCGGCGGCAGCCTTCAGGAAGCTGCGGCGGGAGATCATGTTCATGGTTTTCATAGCGGTTGCTCCTTTCCCGGAGCGGGCGGCCCAAAAAATAAAACCCGCTCCACCTGCGGAACGGGTAAAATAAAAACGGCCCCGTCCCTGTGTGTTCAACCACAAGGACAGAGTCGAGAAATTCGAATCTGCGGTGCCACCTTGCTTGCTCCGCTCGTCTTCCCGCCATGGAAAACTGCAGGAGCCCCTCAACGGAGAGCCAACACTCCCCTGCCCTGTAACGGAGGCTTCCGTCCCAAGCTACTAAAGGCACTGCCCTGTTCGCCCGGCCCTCGGCGGCCCACGAACTCTGCCCCGCTCTCTGCCCGTTTTCACCATTCGGGCTCACTGTAAGTGCGCTTGCAGGTTCTCTTCCGCCTCATCGGTTTGTTGATTGCATTATACGCTTTATTTTCATAAAGTCAAGAGGGAATTTTTCATTTTTTCGGCCGCAAAGATGAAATGCTTCTTGGATGCCCCGCAGCAGCCTTCCTGCCCAAATCTCCCGGTGCGGCCCGGGCAGCTCTGCCGGGGCAAAAGAAGCCTTCTTCCAGCCATAGGTCATACTTTCTCTCCGCTCCGGGACGCATTTCCACTTTCAGTATCCCCGTTGCTGCGCACAAAGTTCGCAGTTTCTGCCACGGATTCCACACTATTTTTATCCTTTTCCCAAGTTTTGCCCTAAATTCTCTTCAAAGGGCTTGACAGAAAAATGTTTTTTGCGATAAACTAATCCTATGAAATATTTTCGTTGTATCCAACGATGTCAAACATGCAACTCGGAGAGGACACTACCACCATGTCGATGACCCTGAATCCCGTCAACGAAGCCGCTTTTCAGAAAGCTGTACAGTCTCTGGAGACCCTGAACCGGGCCGCTGTGTTCCATCCCACCGGCACCGGCAAAAGCTGTATTGCCTGGAAGGTGGTGGAGGCTCACCCCCAGACCACCTTTTTCTGGCTGGTGGCCGGTGCACAGCGTCTGGCCCTGCGGCAGGCAGAGCTGACACGCTACAACGGCGGCACCCTGCCCGGCAATGTCCGCTTCTGTGATTGCGAAAAGCTGGCCGCCGCCACCCCGGAGCAGTGGGTGCGGCTGGGGGAGCAGAAACCCGGCTGCATGGTGCTGGACTGCTACCATGAGCTGAGCGCCGTGTGTTGGGCGCAGTCGGTACAGAAGCTGCTGCGGATGTGCCCCCAGGCAAAGGTGCTGGGGCTGGGTGTGCCCAACGGTGCCCCCGTCTGCGCCGCCGCGCAGGAGCTGTTTGCCGACTGCATCGTCTCCCACATGACTGTGGCCGAGGCCATGGCCGCCGGGACCATGCCGGTGCCCTCAGCCTATGCAGCCCTGCTCTGGCCGCAGGAGGAGGAGCTGGCCACCCTGCGCGCCCGGATCAAAAACCTGTGTATGCCCAAGGGCGACACCTCCCTGCGCGTTCAATATGAAGAGCTGAGCTGGTCTCTGCGTCAGGTGGAGAACCTGACCGTTCTGCTGCCCCGCCTGCTCAGCGATACCAGCGGCCATTATCTGATCCTGTTTGAATCCGCCGCCTATCAGGAGAAGCTGGGCGCGGAGCTGGAACAGCTGCTGCGCACTGTGGACCCTGCCGTCCGTTTTTACGCTGCAGATCACGCCTGCTTTGCGGATTCTGCCGCTGTGGAGACCTTCCTCTCCGATACAGCCCCCGGCCCCAAGGCCCTGCTCTGCGTCAACGCGCCGGGGGTCCAGCAGCCGCTGGAGGGGCTGGCCGGGGTCATTCTGGTGCGCCAATCCAGCCTGATGTCCACCTTCAAGCAGATGCTCTGCCGCGCGCTGGTGGCTGCAGGCAGCCGCAGCGTGCCGGTGTTTGACCTTGTGGCGCAGTTCGAGGGGCTGGGCAACGGCCGCACCCTGCAGCGTGACTGCACCGAGGCCATGACCAGGGCCGGCAGCAAAACGCCGGGCTTCCGGCAGGAGCGCCCCATGCAGCAGACCTACCGCCTGTACGGCAAGCTGCGCCGGGAGATGGAGGCCCGCTGGGAGGTGCTGTGTCAGGCTGCCGCCGATGCCGCCGCCAAAGAGGGCACCCTGGAGCTGCCCCGGAGCTATACCATCCACAGCGGCGTGCCTGTGGGCAAGTGGCTCGAGCTCCAGCGGCAGGTGCAGGCCGGGCAGCGCCCGGGCCGCCTGACAGTTGAGCAGGCCGCCAAGCTGGAAAAATTGGGCATCCGCTGGAACCACCGGCTGGAAGCTGCCTGGGAAAAGGGCTTTGCCTCCGCACAGAAATACCGCACCGAGCACGGTGACCTTCTGGTGCCGGTGCGCTACCGCGATAAAAATGATTTTGCACTGGGCGAATGGATCGTCTACAACCGCCAGCGCTATCTGGGCGGCAACCTGACCCAGAACCGCATCGAGCGGCTGGAAGCCATCGGCATGGTGTGGAGCACCTCCAACGACCTGTGGGAGCAGAACTATGCCGCCGCCACCCAGTATTATCTGGAACACGGCGATCTGGAAGTGCCCATCAAGTACGAAACGCCCTCCGGCTTCGGTCTGGGGGTTTGGCTGGGGGCCCAGCGCGCCGCTCACAAGGCAGGCGAGCTGCCACAGGAGCAGGTGGAGCGGCTGGACGCTCTGGGCATGGACTGGACCAACCGCAACGACCGCAAGTGGATGTCCCTGTACGATGTTGCCGCCGCCTACTACCATGAGCACGGCAACCTGAACGTCCCCTCGGAGTATGTCACGCCGGACGGAGTGCTGCTGGGCAAGTGGGTGGCACGCCAGCGCTATGCCTACCTGAACCCGGACCGCTCCAGCGCCCGGGTCACCCCTGAGCGCAAGGCCCTGCTGGACAAGCTGGGCATGGTGTGGGAAAAGTACGACCCCTGGCAGGAGCGCTATGATCTGGCTCTGCCTACAAGACAGAGCACGGTGATCTGGAGATCCCCTCTGTCTACAAGACCGCGGACGGCGTTTGGCTGGGCAGCTGGGTCAACCGCCAGCGGCAAGCCTGAACTCCGGCAGCAGCGCCCTGAGCAGTGAGCGCCGCAAGCTGCTGCGCACCCTGTTCAAGGGCGAGCGCCGCCCCAGTGATCCCGCCGCTGACCACGGCACCGTGCGCGAGGCCAACTGGGAGCGGAACTTCCGCAGTGCCGCCCGTTACGCCCGCAAATACAAGCACCTGCTGGTCCCCGCCAGCTATGTGGACAGCGATGGTGTCCGGCTGGGCGTGTGGATCTCCAACCTGCGTGCAGCCCGCAAGAACCGCCCGGATTCCTATCAGGTCACGCCCGCCACATCAAAAAGCTGAACAGCATCGGCATGGTGTGGGATGCCCGGGATGCCAAGTGGGGAACCGCCTATCAGCAGGCCAAAGCTACTACAAGGCCCACGGCAACCTCCACGCCGCCGCCAACTACAAATCCGACGAAACCGGCTTCTGCCTGGGCGACTGGCTCCGCCGGATGCGGGAGTGGGATACCGCCCACGACCCCAAGCTCACCCCTGAGCGCCGCGCAATGCTGGATAAGATCGGGATGGAGTGGAGCGAATAAGAGAAAAAAGCCACCGGTTTTTGCCGGTGGCTTTTCTGATACAGATTACAGCTGATCCAGCTCCTGCTGCAGCTGGGCCAGCGCATTGCGGATGGGCAGATGCTGGGGGCAGGCCGCCTCGCACTTGCCGCAGCGGACGCAGTGGCTGGCCTTTTCGGCATCGGGGAAGCGGGCTTCCCACTGGTGCTTGATGGCCTCGGGCTGGCCGAACATCCCCAGCTTGTTCCAGATGCTGAAGTTGTCCGGGATGTCCACCCCCATGGGGCAGGGCATACAGTACCGGCAGCCGGTGCAGCCGATCTTGATGCGGCTGTGCAGGAAGGCGGCGGTCTGCTCCACCGCGGCGGTCTCGGCTGCGGTCAGCGGCTCAAAGCGGGCAAAGGTGGCCAGGTTATCCGTGAGCTGATCCTCGGCACTCATGCCCGAGAGGATGACATGGACGTTCCGATGGCTGCCCACCCAGCGCAGAGCCAGGAGGCATCCGAGGCCTCGGGCCGCAGGGCCTTGAGGGGTGCTTCGGCCTCCGGGGGCAGGTTGGCCAGTGTGCCGCCCTTGATGGGCTCCATGATGATGAGGGGATGTTCAGCTCCTCGGTCAACTGATAGCCGCGGTCACCCGAGATCTCCTCGGCACGGTCATCGGTGTCCAGATAATTATACTGCAGCTGGCAGAAATCCCAGGGCTGATCCCGCAGGATGTGCTCAAGGCCCACCGCGTTGTCGTGGCAGGAGAAGCCGAAGCTGCGGATGCGGCCCAGCTTTTTCTGCTCCCACAGCCAGTCCACGATGCCCATTTCCTTGGCCCGGTCGTACCGGGCGGCGTGCAGGGAGTGCAGCAGGTAGAAGTCGATGTATTCCACGCCCAGCCGCCGGAGCTGCTCTTCAAAGATATGCTGGGCCTCCTCCAGGCTCCCGCACTGCCACAGCGGCATCTTGGTGGCCAGATAAAAGCTCTCCCGGGGCCACTTTGCAATGACCCTGCCCACAAAGGCTCGCTCTGGCCGCCGTGGTAGGGGTAAGCGGTGTCAAAATAGTTCACGCCTGCATCCCGCGCAGCGTTCAGCAGCGCTTCGGCCCGGGGCTCGTCAATGGCTCCCTCCGGTGTGGTGGGAAACCGCATACAGCCGTAGCCCAGCAGGGAGGTGCGGATGCTCTCCCCTGCGCCGTTCTGCTTTTTCCATGCTCTGTATTCCATCTCTTTTGTGCAGCTGGCTGCCGTGTTCCAGCCGCTCCTCCTTTTGTCCCCAGTATACCGGAAAAATCCCGCGCTGACAAGAAAGATGTCCCGCTTCTTGTTCTGCCGCCGGAAATATGGTATACTTATAATCCAAATTTTATCATGTTATCAACTAAATCAGATAGCGCTAAGGAGTATCATGGAACCTTTCAACACCCCTTTGAAGATCAGGGAGATCTCACTGCCCCACCGGGCAGTGTTCGGCCCCATGGCGGGCTTTACCGATGCCCCGGCCCGGCGCTGATGGCCCAGCACGGAGCCGGTTTTACCGTCAGTGAGATGGTGTCCAGCCGGGCGCTGGTATACGGCGACCACAAAACCGTCAGCCTGCTCAAGGCCGAACCCAACGGTGCCCCCTACGGCGTGCAGATCTTTGGCGAAGTGCCCGAAATCATGGGGCAGGCCGCTGCCGCCGTGGAGCAGTACGCGTTCGATTTTCTGGACATCAACATGGGCTGCCCGGCCCCCAAGATCGTCTCGGGCGGGGCGGGCAGCAAGCTGATGCTTGACCCCGACCGCTGCGGCCGTATTGTGGAGGAAGTGGTCAAAAACACCTCCCGCCCCGTCACCGTGAAGATGCGCAAGGCTGGGACGCGGAGCACGTCACGGCCGTGGAATGCGCCAAGGCCTGCGAGCAGGCGGGCGCGGTGCTCATCGCCGTCCACGCCCGCACCCGGGAACAGATGTACACCCCGGGCATCGACCCGTCCATCATCGCGGCAGTGAAGGATGCCGTCCACGTTCCCGTGCTGGGCAACGGCGATATCCGCACCGCCGAGGATGCTGTGCGGATGGTGGAGGAGACCGGCTGCGACGGCGTGATGATCGCCCGGGCTGCTCTGGGCGACCCCTGGCTCTTTGAGCGGGTGAACGCCGCGCTGGAGGCCTGCCCGCCCCCAAGGAGCCGAACCTGCAGGCCCGGATGAACGCCCTGCGCCGGCAGGTGGAGGAGATGGTGGAGCAGAAAGGCGAGTTCGTTGCCATGCCCCAGGCCCGGGCCCAGACCATGCACTACATGAAGGGCCTGAAGGGGGCCGCCAGCCTGCGGCGCTACTGCTGTGAGCTGAGCCGCCTCTCTGACCTCGACACCCTCATCGACGCGGTGTTCGAGCAGCAGCGCAGGGCCGCGCAGGACCCCGATGACACCCGCGAGGTGCCGTTCCCGTAAGCGGGAATTTCCGATACTGAAAAGAGGACTGACGCATGACTGCATTTCATTCTTCGCCCCGGATGCTGGGACAGAAGCAGGACAAGTTCTGGCTCACCGTGGGGCTCTGCGCCCTGACAGCCGCCCTCATCTTCCTGCCGTTCTATCTGCTGGACGGCGGCTTTTTCCACTATGCAGGCGATTTCAACAGCCAGCAGATCAGCTTTTACCGCTACATGAACGGCTTTCTCAAGGGGGCAGGCTACCCCGCCGGATACGGAGGCGTGAAGAACACCTTTTCCTGGGCAACTGACCTGGGCAGCGGAACCATGAACGCCTATTCGTTCTACCTGTACGGCTCCCCCTTCTTCTGGTTTTCCCTGCTCTTCCCGCAGAACTGGCTCCCCTACCTCATGGTGCCGCTGCTGGTGCTCAAGTTCGCGGTGGCGGGCGGCGGCGCGTATCTGTACCTGCGCCGCTACGTCAAAGACCCGAACTTTGCGGTGCTGGGTGCGGCCCTCTACGCCTTTTCGGGCTGGGGGCTGTACAACATCTTCTTCAACCACTTCATCGATGTGCTGGCCCTCTTTCCCTGGATGCTCTGGCACTGGATGAGACCATCTACGAGCGCCGCCACGGATGGTTCGCCTTCTGGGTGGCGGTGAACCTGCTCAACAACTACTTTTTCTTTGTGGGGCAGGTGCTCTTCCTTGTCATCTACTTCGTCTGCAAGCTCTCCGCCGGGGAGTTCCGGCTCACGCCCCGCCTCTTCGGTCAGCTGGCCTTTGAGAGCCTGCTGGGTGTGGCACTGGCTTTGTGGTCCTCTGGCCCACTGTCCTCAGCGTTCTGCAGAACCCGCGCACCATCGATCTTTCCTCCGGCTGGGGCTTTCTCGACCTATCCAAGCCCCAGTC
>ENA-OQJH01000213-OQJH01000213.1-human-gut-metagenome-genome-assembly--contig:-NODE-213-length-34806-cov-3.167940_pt1 | contig 34806 bp, 43 predicted proteins | sample MGYA00242597_ERZ504763 | MGnify/ENA primary metagenome ERZ504763 (study PRJEB26092, sample SAMD00036359) | human gut metagenome | host: Homo sapiens | study: EMG produced TPA metagenomics assembly of...
CAAATTCACGTTCCCACTGCATTGCATCCATGTTGTGAAGAATTGCATCCAGATCGATCTCCGCATGCACTCTGCTGTATCTGTTCATGTTGTTCTCCAATCTATTTTTTTCATTACTTTTTGTTCAACACAAAATCTATACGCGCTTTTACTGTTGTGTGTAAATATTTAGTACCTTTTGATCCCGGGTGATCAGATCCGAGCTGTAAGGCCCTGTAAACCTGTCGTCTGTACCATGATATCACCTGCCAAACCGTGAAGGTATACTCCAAGAGGTGCCGCCTGATATGATGTCAGTTTCTGTGCCATAAGTGCACCGATCAAACCGCTTAGTACATCCCCGCTTCCTGCAGTTGCCATTCCCGGATTACCGGAAAGATTCAGATACCTTTTATGATCCGGCAGTGCGGTCACTGTATGTTCATCTTTCAGGACGCAAATAACCTGATTTTCATCTGCAAAATCTGCAGCTGTCTGCAACAGATTCTTCTGGATTTCTCCAACTGTTTTTCTGGTAAGCCTGCTCATCTCTCCAAGATGCGGTGTAATCACGGCAGTATTCTTAAAATTTTCCATCTATCTGCCCCCTGCACTCCGGTGTTTTTCTGCTCTGCCACCAGATTTAATGCATCAGCATCAAAAAGAAAATGCTTTATTCTCATGTGACGTTCCATATTCTAACACAAAATTTAATATCTGTGCAGAAGTTTTTTCTTTCCTAGTCCGGGACCGATCACAATGGCATCTGCCCAGTCAAGGATCTCCCTCAGAACCGGTTCTTCCGGTACTAAAGTTTTATCGTAAGTAGTAAGAACCGCCTCCGGAACACTGCACTGTAAAATAGTTCTGTTTTCCCCCGGAGTCAGCACACGCACCAGACCACACCCTGTGGCATAAGCTGCTTTCGCAGACAAAACTGCCGCCCCTGCCATATTGACACTTCCGGCGATCAGCAAGAGTTTTCCATAACTGCCCTTATTAGAATGGCTTTTTCTTTTTGGCAGTATCGAAAAATCTTTTTCTTCAAGTGCCATCACGGCCGGCGGTTCACCCAGCCAGCTTTCTTTCGTGATGCCAATATCACATACAATGATCCTGCCGGCATACTCATTTCCCGGCCAGAGGATACTGCCTAATTTTTCAAATGCAAATGTGATCGTAAGATCTGCACGAAACGCTGTGCCAAGAATGGCTCCCGTGTCCGCAGAGATCCCGGATGCAATGTCTACCGCCGCTTTTTCCCCGGAAAGTTCATTCATCCGGCACAGCATATCTGCATATTCACCGGTCACATCTCTTGAGAGTCCCACACCAAATATTGCGTCTATTACAAGAGTAGGTCTGATCTTTTCCGGGATATCCATGTATATAGAAATACCGTATGCATTTAAAATATCCTGCTGTACCCTGTTTGACTCCGAACAGTGCTCTTTATTTCCGGCATAAACGACCGTGACAGCATGTCCTTCCAAAAATAAAAGGCGTGCGATCGCAAGACCATCTCCACCGTTATTTCCACTGCCACACACAATGAGTACTTCCGTAAGATCCACATTTTGTCTATGCAGCTCTTCCACAAATGCTATTGCAGCGCGCTCCATCAAGAGAAGTCCCGGCACCTTAAAATGTGAAATGGTATTTGCATCATATTTTTGCATTTCCCGGCTGTCTACAAGATATTTCATGAAATCCTCCTTGTTTTGCGGAGCAAAATGCGACTGCCTTTGCAGGAGCAGAGGATTTTTCTCCTTGTTTTATAAGGCAAAAACGCCGCACATAAATCTGTGCGGCAGCTATTTGCTCTCTACATTTACAGCACCTTTTCAGTTGCCGTTTTCTTCTGCTTTTTGTTTCTGACAATGTTGTAAGACAACTGCATCAGACTGTCGGAAAGATGTACATTCTCCACGACAACATTTTTGTCGATCAATTCAAGATCTACATGGGCAAAATTCCAGATTGCGCGGATTCCAAGTCCGACCAGCCTGTTTGCAATCGCATCTGCCTTTTCCTTCGGCATGGTCAGCGCTGCGATATCTACCTGATTTTCTTCACAGAAACTCTCTAATTCATCTAACATACGGATTTTGATCCCGCGTACAGTCACTCCGTCAAGCGCCGGATTTACATCAAAAAGTCCTATGATAACAAAGCCAAGTTTCTCAAATTTTACATAATTGGTAAGTGCCTGACCAAGGTTACCGGCACCCATTACAATAATATTGTGTCTCTCATTCAAACCTAAGATCTTACCGATCTCTTCATATAAATATTTTACATTATAGCCGTAGCCCTGCTGACCGAACCCGCCAAAATTATTCAGATCCTGTCTGATCTGGGATGCGGTCACATTCATCCGTTTGCTCAGATCATTGGATGATATACGCTCCACACCGGCATCTAATAGTTCTCCGAGGTAACGGTAATAACGCGGCATCCTTCGGATCACTGCCTGTGATATCTCTTTTTCCTGCACAAAAGGTTCCACCTTTCTTACGTTCTCTCGTTTATTATAGTGATTTCCCCTGTGTCTGTCAATGTGTGAAATTTTTAACTATCTTTAGTTCCATCCAGCTGCATTGACAGATCTTCCCACGTTTCATAGCAGGTTTCAAGGCGTTCCCTGCACTCCTGCTGTCGTGCAGCAAGTTCATTTAACTTTGCGGAATTAACTGCATTTTCCGGCTTCGCACATTCTTCATCGATCGCGCTTATCTCTTCTTCTAATGCTGCAATCTCATCTTCTATTTTTTTCAGACTGTTTTCAATCTTACGGATCCTTGCCTGTTCTGCCTTCTGCGCCTGCCAGTCAAGTTTATTGACCGCATCATCCTGTTTTCCTGCCTGAATATCCGATATTTCCTGTGGTTTTACATACAGTTGCGTCATGATATCGTGTTTTTCCAGATAATAATCATAGTTTCCAATATAATTTACAACCGTCTCACCTGTCAGCTCAAGGATCCTCGTCGCCGTCTGATTGATAAAATAGCGGTCATGGGAAACGAAAAATACGGTTCCGGTATACTGGTTTAACGCAGATTCCAAAATTTCTTTGGATGTAATATCCAAATGGTTCGTCGGCTCATCAAGAATCAGAAAATTCGCATCGGAAAGCATTAATTTTGCTAAGGAAACACGTCCTCTCTCTCCACCGCTCAAATCTGAAATGCGCTTAAACACATCATCATTTGTAAACAAAAATGCTGCTAACACATTGCGGATCTTCGTATTATTCAGTCCCGGATAGGCATCTGAGATTTCCTCAAAGATCGTCTTTTCCATATGTAAAAGCTGATGTTCCTGATCGTAATATCCGATATGCACATTCGAACCAAGTGTCACGGTGCCGCTATCTGCCGGAATCAGATTATTGATGATCTTTAGTATGGTCGTTTTACCAGTTCCATTGTTACCGATCAGCGCCACCCGTTCCCCACGTTTGATCTCAAATGAAATATCCGAAAACAATGTGACCGGTGGATAGGATTTTGCAAGATTTGACACGGTAAGGACGTCATTTCCGCTGACCACATTTGGCTCTAACACGATCTTAATATCCGTATTATCCTCAACCGGCTTTTCAATGCGTTCAATCTTATCTAACATTTTCTCACGGCTTTCCGCACGCTTGATAGATTTTTCGCGGTTGAATGATTTTAATTTTGTAATAACTTCTTCCTGGTGTCTGATCTCACGCTGCTGGTTGTAATACTGTTTTAACAGATCTTCACGAACTTTTGCTTTTTTCTTTGCAAATCCGAATAATTTCCCTGATATACATACGCTTTATGCTGGAAAATCTCTACAACTTTTGTGACAACACGATCCAGAAAATAACGGTCATGTGCTACGATCACAACAGCCCCTTTGTAAGCCCGCAGAAAATTCTCAAGCCAGCGGATCGACTCCATATCCAGATGGTTCGTCGGCTCATCTAAAAGCAGTATATCCGGCTTTGTGACTAAAAGTTTGCCAAGGGAAACTCTTGTTTTCTGTCCTCCGGATAACTCGCTCATCTGTTTGCTCAAATCTTCATCTGAAAAACCAAGTCCTTTTAAAATACCGGTCACTTCACTGCGGTATGCATATCCGCCCTGCAGTTCAAATTCATGGCTCTGGCGGTGATAAATATCCATCAGCTTTTCTAATTCTTCACCGGTACGGCCGTTCATCTCAGACTCCATATCACGAAGTTTCTGTTCCATTTCCAGAATATCGGTTCTTGCATAAAGAACCTCATCATAGATGGTTCTGTGACCGGATACATCCTGATACTGTGCTAAGTAGCCGATTGTCTTATCCTTTGCAAGAATCACTTCACCGGCATCGGACGTTTCTTCGCCCATAATAATTTTAAGCAGCGTAGACTTGCCGGCACCATTGATGCCGACAATCGCTGCTTTTTCATTTGCTTCAATATGAAAACTTACATCTTTTAATATCTCATCTGTTCCAAAAGACTTTGAGATACTCTGACATGACAAAATCATTTTAAACTTTCCTCTAACGTCGTTCTGATTGCCTTAATAAAATCTTCGCTGTTTAATACGACCGGATTCGGATTCGTAGTAATCAGCGCAAGGTCTTTTGTCATTTTACCATCTTCAATGGTCTTAATACAAGCCTTTTCGAGTTTTTCTGCAAAATCGGACAATGCAGCATTCGAATCAAGCTCTCCGCGTTTCTTAAGTGCTCCCGTCCATGCAAAAATGGTTGCAACAGAGTTCGTGGATGTTTCCTCACCTTTTAAGTGTTTGTAATAATGACGCTGTACCGTTCCGTGTGCAGCCTCATACTCATAATAGCCATCCGGAGAAACCAGCACGGAAGTCATCATGGCAAGCGAACCAAATGCACTTGAAACCATATCACTCATGACATCTCCGTCATAGTTTTTACATGCCCAGATATAACCGCCTTCAGATTTCATCACACGGGCAACCGCATCATCAATTAAAGTATAGAAATAAGTAATGCCTGCTTTTTCGAATTTTTCTTTGTATTCTGCATCAAAGATCTCCTGGAAAATATCTTTAAATGTGTGATCGTATTTTTTGGAGATCGTGTCTTTGGTTGCAAACCACAGATCCTGTTTTGTATCAAGTGCATAGTTAAAGCAGCTCTTTGCAAAACTTTCAATCGAATTGCAAAGGTTGTGCTGTCCCTGAACGACACCTGCTCCGGTAAAGTTATGAATCAGTTCTCTTGTTTCTGTGCCGTCCTCTGCAGTATAAACCAGCTCACATTTACCTGCTCCCGGAATCTTCATCTCGGATGCTTTGTATACATCACCATAGGCATGACGCGCAATCGTGATGGGCTTTTTCCAGTTTTTGACACATGGCTCAATGCCTTTTACAACGATCGGTGCACGGAATACCGTACCGTCTAACATGGCACGGATCGTACCATTCGGACTCTTCCACATTTCTTTTAGGTTGTATTCAGTCATACGCGCTGCATTTGGTGTAATCGTTGCACATTTTACAGCAACACCGTATTTTTTTGTGGCATTGGCAGAATCAACGGTTACCTGGTCATTTGTTTCATTGCGATGCTCTAATCCAAGATCATAATACTCTGTCTTTAAATCAATAAACGGAAGAAGTAACTCATCTTTGATCATTTTCCAGAGGATTCTTGTCATCTCATCTCCGTCCATCTCTACCAGTGGGGTTGTCATTTTGATTTTTTCCATTGTGTTCTCCTTTTCTATTGAAATAAATTGTCCCATCCGTAATTATCCATATTGTGAATGGTGTTCATCATGTGCTCATTCGCCAGTTTCTCTGCCAGACCGGCATCATGCTTCTTTAATGCCTCCACGATCTGTCTGTGTTCCTGATTTGACTGTACAGAACGCTTCGGATCTGCAAGTGTGATTTTTCGCACGCGTTGTACATAATGATGAAAATCAAGCAGCACATGTTTTAATTCTTTGCTGTCGGAAGCATTGTATAAAATTTCATGGAAACGGTTGTCAAGTTCCACAACCTGTTCCGAATTTCCTTTTGCAGCATGAAAATCCGACAGATATATATTTTCATCCAGTTCATCTAACTGTTCTTTGGTGATCTTATCCGCTGCCCACTTTGCACACAGTCCCTCCAGACGCGACCGTATCTCGTAGATATCCTGAATATCTTTTTTGGAAATACCTACGACATAAGCACCTTTATTCGGGATAATGGTAACCAGTCCCTCAAGTTCAAGCTGGCGGAGTGCCTCACGCACCGGAGTACGGCTGACACCTAACTCCTCACCAATATTTTTTTTCCTTTAACTCCTCGTCTGTCGCATATTTTCCGGACAAAATATTTTCACGGATCGTATGAAACACACGGGAACTTAAGGAATAATTATCCTCTCCCATATATGACACCTCATGCTCCTATTGTTACATTTAATTCCTTGCAGCATTTTTCAATTTCTTCCACTAATTCTTTATCGGTCAATACCGTAACACGTCCATCCTCGTACTGTTTATCTACCCATACTTTTACTTTTTTCACAAGCTCTGAGTTTTTGTCTACGCTCTTATCTTTCGGAAGATGGTAATAAGAGTTGATCCAGAGAGCGATTCCGGCAAGACCGGATGTGTTGGAAACAGATACTAATGGTGGTCTGTTTAAAAATTTTCCGGTATCAAAAATATTGTAAATCTCCTCATTTTTGAGAAGTCCGTCCGCATGGATCCCGGCTCTTGTGACATTGAAGTTGCTGCCGACAAACGGGGTACGGCTCGGCTGTACATAGCCTAATTCTTTCTCAAAATACTCTGCCAGTTCTGTGATCACGGTAGTGTCCATGCCATCGAGTGTTCCCTTCAACTGTGCATATTCAAATACCATTGCCTCAAGCGGTGTGTTACCGGTACGCTCTCCGATTCCAAACAGGGAACAGTTGACTCCGCTTGCACCGTAAAGCCATGCGGTCGTGGAGTTGTTAACTGCCTTGTAGAAATCGTTGTGGCCATGCCACTCGATCAGTTCAGAAGGCACACCTGCATGTGTGGTCAGACCGTAGATGATACCCGGCACGCTTCGCGGAATCACGGCACCCGGGAAGTTAACGCCATAACCCATAGTATCGCAGGCACGGATCTTGATCGGAATCTTATATTCATCCATCAGTTTCATAAGTTCTACACAGAACGGGATGACAAAGCCGTAAATATCAGATCTTGTGATATCTTCCAAGTGGCAACGTGGACTGATACCTGTCTCTAAGCACTCACGGATGACACTTAAGTAAAGATTCATAACCTCTCTTCTTGTCATTTTCATCTTATAGAAAATATGGTAGTCAGAGCAGCTTACCAGAATACCTGTTTCACGCAGACCGATATCTTTTACTAACTGGAAATCCTGTTTGCTTGCACGGATCCAGCTGGTAACTTCCGGAAATTTATAACCACGTTCCAGGCATTTGTAAACAGCATCTCTGTCTTTTTTACTATATAAAAAGAATTCACTCTGGCGGATCAGACCTTTTGGGCCGCCCAGGCGGTGCAGATAATCGTAGATCGTCACGATCTGCTCTGTGGTATACGGTGCCCTTGACTGCTGACCGTCACGAAATGTCGTATCTGTGATCCAGATATTTTCCGGCATATTATGCGGAACAATTCGATCGTTGAATGCGATCTTCGGGATCTCATCATACGGAAACAGATTGTGGAATACATTTGGTTCCTTTACATCTGCCAACTGATAAAAATGCTCTTCAAGCTGCAGCAGATTCGTTTTCTTATTCATTACAACTTCTCTCATAACGTAAATCCTTCTTTCTGCCATGGCACTTGTGCCATTGACACCTATGCCATGAATGCATATTTTTACTTTTAGAGTGAATATTTTTTCATGCATAATTGTATACAATTATACTTTTTCTATATTCTATACATTTCTTCTCTTATTTGTCAAGGCATAAAATTTTATATTTTCTATAACCTGAAATTATAAGTATACATAATCATATATTCAAAAAAATTTATTCAAATCTGTAACACTTATTCTGCGCTCACATAAGATACAGTGTAAGAAAAACCTGGAGGTTTTATATGAGTGATTTAGCTGCAACAAACTGTGGTGGTGGATGTTCCTGTAACGAGGGAGGATGCAATTCCATTCTCTGGATCATCATCTTATTATGCTGCTGTGGCGGCAATGGTGGTTTCTGCGGTGGAAACAATGGATGTGGAGGCAACAATGATTGTCTTTGGATCATCCTGCTTCTCTTCTGCTGTGGCGGATGCGGCGGAAACAATGGATGTGGTTTCTGCTAGTCAGATCATCTGTTCTGAAATGGCGGTCGGATATTCCGGCCGCCCTATAAGATTTATAAAGAAAAACGTCTCTGCCTGTTATGGAAGAGACGTTTTTGTATGTCAGCAGAATTTACGGACGCTTTGTGTTCTGATCCCGTGCAGCATACTCACGGTCTTTTTCCCGATTCTGCTGCTGCATCATCTTCTCGTAGATTCCACATTCCTTTGGCACTTTCTTTTTTCTGGCACATTCCTCATCTATCTCATAAACACTGTTTCCATCAATAATCAGCATATTTGATTCCTCCTCCCGTTTTATTTTATGCCGACTGCCTGATACCGTCACTAAAACTGTCCCCTCATCCATGTGATATCTGGCATAATCTATTTTCCGGGTTCATAAACTAAAAGAAAAAAGGCATCTTTATGGAACCAAATTCATTTACGCCCTTTGATAATATGACACAGACCCGTGAACTGCAAATGTTAAAAACTGCGATTCCCTATATGAAAGGTGACCAGAAAAAGCAATTTGCTATTCTGATCAAATATATGGAATTACAGAATACGATCCAGGTATTCAACCAGGAGGATAAAGTCATGTCCATGTGCTCTGTCAGTGAGGATGAAAATTCTACTCTTGCCATGTTAAATGACCTTCGGAAATTCTGTACAGACAAAGAGCTTGAAACACTTGATATGATCACAAATATGATCTCTATGATGGAAACCTATGAGACCATTTTTGCATAATATATTGTAAGAAAACTGCCAAAACAAAGCATTACATTTTTGAAAGGAATAAATAGTGATGGAAAATGATTTCTGGAATAATCCGGGGTTAAAAAATATGTCCCCGGAAAAACTGCAGTTTTAATGAATTTTGCATCAAAAGAAAAACCAACAAACATTAAAGATATGATGCCGTTTCTTCTTGGCACCATGAATGCAGCAAAAACAAATAATATCCAGTTCACAGACCCCGAAACAGAGCTGCTTGTCACCCTGCTAAAACAAAACATGTCAAAAGAGGAATCTGAGAAGGCCGATAAAATTATCCGGCTCATGAAAGACCGGAAGCAAAATTAACTAATAAAAGGGATGGAACACTCCACCCTTTTGTACCTGCATATTTATTTATGATTTCTTAACATTTTCTCAAGTCTACCAGATGGAAGCTACACTTACCTCTAATAATTTATCGATCGGCGCCGGACTCTTTCCCATACCATCTGTACCCTCAAAATATTTGCACTTGCCGATTCAAATAAAACAAACACCGTACCATCTGCAATAGCAACTTCTTCCGAACAAGGTGGCATCTCCACTTTTACCTTCGGTTCATTTGGTTTTTGTCCAATGAAAGAAGAGAAGAATAAACTTTTAAATAAGAAGAATTATTTCTTCCATAGGAAGTGCTTAAATAAATTGATCCGTTATCATCGAATGCCACTCCCTGCACTTTACTCGGAAGATTATAGTTGCTGACTGCCGTCAGCTTATCTTCTTTTTATCATAGCTGTATGAATACATCTCGGAATCAAAAAATCTGGTGTGTGTAGCAACCCAGAGTCTGCCACCGTAGCAGGTAATGCAGGATGGTGTATTTTTCAGGCGGTATTCGTCTGACAATGCCGATGCATCAATGCAATATTCCGGCGCATCCTGTGCGATTTTTGTAATATATTCATAGGAAATACGCTCTAAGGTATTGGAATTTGAATGGCAGATCCAGACATTCTCGCCATCAAAAGCAATACCGCCAAGATGACTTTCTTTTTCATGCCAAGTGTTACCAGATATTCGCCGCTCTCACGATCAAACACCATCAGTGATCCAAGATTTTTGCGATCTTCCGAATATGCAGTAATAAGAATATAATCCGGTGTGAAACAAAGTCCCTGCATACACTGGCTGGAACTGCTGATCAGATTATCCTTATAGTCTTTTTCCCTGGTAGAAGGCATTCCCGGAATAGAAAGATCATCCAAAAAAGTATAGGAACATTCCTTTAACTCTTTCTGACTGTTGTCACGAATCGTGCCTGTCTGATAAGAATACATTTCCACATTATAATGATTGTCAATATTTTTTGTCCATTTTGCAAAAAGAACCATATTCGCCGGACTGTCTTCATCTATTTTCGTAACTTTTCTGGAATAGCTGCAGTCTGCATACCAGCCAGCAAAATTGTAACCCATTTTAACCGGCACGTCCAGTGTAAAAGGAAGTTCTTCTTTTTGAATTGTTTTTTGATTATTGCTGCTGTTAATACCGCCATTTACCTCATATACAATGTGATACTCTGACGGATCCTGTGTATCAAAAAAATCAAATGTAACATCATCACTGGTAATGGTTTCCTTTGAAGTATCAGGAGGATGATCATACTGCAGGCACGAACCAGTTTCGGATCGCTTACAAGAAAAATAAATACATATAAAATTACAAATAGTTCTTTGCAAATTTTTCTGCCATACCGCATATCCATTCCTCCCTGTTTTCTTTTTAATTACACACACTGGAAAATGTTACATCCAGTCTGTGTTTTTATCCTGCTTTCGGGAAGAACTGTTTCTTTCAGAAACTGTTTTATGAATTATCCGTATTATCAAGTTTGCCTGCCCTCTCTGCGATCTCCTTTTCCTGGATATCAGAAGGTGTCTGCTCATATCTTGCAAACTCATAGGAAAATGTTCCGCTTCCACCGGTCATGGATCGTAAATCTGTGTTGTATCCATATAATTCCATGTAAGGAATATCAGCTACGATCTCCTGATAACCGTGTTCCGTCGGATTCATTCCAAGTACACGTCCACGGCGTTTGTTTAAGTCTCCCATAATGTCACCTGTGTATTTGTCAGGTACAACAACTTTAAGGATGCGATCGGCTCTAACAGAATCGGTGATGCTTCCATAATGCCTTTTTTGAATGCCTGAAGAGCCGCAACCTTAAATGCCATCTCAGAAGAGTCTACCGGATGATAGGATCCATCATATAATACTGCCTTTACTCCTACCACAGGATAAGCTGCCATCGGTCCTTTCACAACTCCTTCCTGGATTCCTTTTTCCACCGCCGGGAAGAAGTTTTTTGGAACTGCTCCGCCGACAACGCATTGTTCAAATACATATGGTGTTTCAAGATCCCCGGAAGGTTCAAAGGTCATCTTAACGTGACCGTATTGTCCATGACCGCCGGACTGTTTTTTGTACTTGTATTCCACATCCGCTTTCTTACGAATGGTCTCCCGGAATGCTACTTTTGGTTTTTTCAGTTCAATCTGAACTTTGTATCTCTCTAACAGTTTGCTTGCCACAACATCAAGGTGCTGGTCTCCCATACCGTAAAGTAATGTCTGGCCATTTTCACTGTCATTGACTGTTTTTAATGTACGATCTTCGAGCATCAGCTTTTGCAATGCCTGCGAGATCTTATCTTCATCTCCTTTGTTGACTGCCTTATAACGTTTATAAGTATATGGTGTGGAGATCTGTGTTCTTATATACAGGATCGGGTTCGCTTTAGTAGAGAGGGAATCTGTGGTAGCTGCTTTAGTCAGCTTCGCTAACGCTCCGATATCCCCCGCATGCAGTTCCTTTACTTCCTCCGGCTTATTGCCACAGAGTACATAGATCTTTCCGATTTTTTCCTCTGTATCTTTATGCTGGTTGTAAAGAAGATCATCTGTTTTGATAACTCCCGAATTAACTTTGATCAATGAATATTTCCCAATAAACGGGTCTGCAATCGTTTTGAAAATATAAGCTGATTTTGGTTTTGCAAAATCATAGTCTGCATTGTATACCTCGTTGGACTTTGCATTGATTCCGGTGCAGGAACGTTTTCCGGACTCGGAAGATATTTTACAATGTCGACCATCAGTGTATACATGCCGCGTGCAAGAACATTCGAACCCATCAGCACCGGAACGATGCTTCCATCGGATACATTGACACGGAGTGCCTGGCGGATCTCATCCTCGGAGAACTCTTCCCCTCCAAAATAACGATCCATAAATTCTTCACTCGTCTCCGCAACAGCCTCCATCAATGCTTCCCTGCAGATACCAAGATTCTCTTTGGAATACTCCGGCACTTCTACCTTTTCCACTTCGCCGTTATCTTTCCAGCGTTTTGCCCGCTGCTGTAATACATTGACATAACCGACGAACTGTCCGTTTTCACGGATCGGAAGATGGAAAGGTGCGATCCGCTTGCCGTATAGCTGCTGTAAATCTTCTACGACCTGCCGGTAACTTGCCTCATCGATATCCATATCTGTAACAAATACCATACGCGGCAGTTTGTATGTCTCACATAACTCCCATGCCTTCTTTGTGCCGACTTCAATGCCAGCCTTACCGGATACTACGATAATTGCTGCATCCGCAGCACTGACTGCTTCTTCTACCTCCCCTACAAAATCAAAATAACCAGGTGTATCAAGGATATTGATCTTGGTATCACCCCAGACAATCGGTATCACAGTTGTGTTGATGGAAAAATGACGTTTGATTTCTTCTTTGTCATAATCGCTGATCGTGTTACCATCGGTAACTTTTCCCATGCGTGTTGTCATCCCCGCAAGATAAGCCATCGCCTCGGCGAGACTTGTTTTACCACATCCACCATGTCCAAGCAGAACCACATTACGAATCTTGTCAGTTGTGTAAACGTTCATAGCAAATCCTCCAATACATATTTTTTAGTCGATACCTCTGAAACGGCATTCGCTGTATGGTTATATTTTACTAAATTTACACGTTTATTACAACTTATTTATTCATATTTACTAACTATTTTTATATTACCCGAAATTTATTTATATATTATGTATGCATTTTAAATAATTTATAACCATTTGCATGGAATGTTTACATAGTGTTCACATTTCATCCATACTTTGATTATTTTTTCATGCAATATGCACTTTTATACTTTAACGTGTTGACTTTCTTGCAATTTATGTCTATGATAGGTAAAGAATTATGAGAACAGAACTTTAACATCTAACAGGGGGATTTCCATATATGTCACTTCAGAAAATCGGCTTTATCGGACTCGGACTCATTGGTGGTTCCATTGCAAAAAAACTGCATGCACTTCATCCGGAGCTCACAATAATTGCAACCGCACATCATGCCGAGACGGTTGCCGAAGCTTTTAAAGAACATTTAATTATAAACAATACACCATGTGAATTGAAAGATTTTGCGGACTGTGATTATATTTTTCTGTGTACACCGACCAAGAAAAATATTGAATACCTGCAACAGTTAAAGGATGTGATCTCTCCAGACTGTATCATCACGGATGTCGGCAGTGTGAAATCGGAGATCCACAGAGAAGTGATAAGACTCTGCCTTGAAGCCAATTTTATCGGCGGTCATCCGATGGCGGGTTCTGAGAAGACCGGTCTTTCTAATGCTTCAGAGACGCTTTTGGAAAATGCTTACTATATTATCACACCGACCACAAAGAGTCCTTCCCCTGCTGTGGAAGAACTGACCGGGCTGGTGCGCTCTCTCGGCGCAATTCCTCTGGTTTTAGGTTATGAGCAGCACGATTATGCGACCGCAGCGATCAGTCATCTGCCGCATGTGATCGCATACAGCCTTGTCAACCTGGTGCGGGAATCGGATGATGAGAATGAAATTATGAAAACTATCGCGGCCGGAGGTTTTAAAGATATCACACGTATCGCATCCTCATCCCCTGTCATGTGGGAAAATATCTGTTTATCCAATCAGGAACAGATTTTAAAATTATTGGACAACTATATCCATACATTAGAGGTAATGCGCACGAACATTGCAGATGCAGATTCCCCTGCACTGTTAGATGCCTTTACTGCAGCCAAAGATTACCGTGATTCCATCACGATCACGGCAAAAGGTGCTTTGAAGAATGTTTACGAACTGTACTTAGACCTGATTGATGAGACCGGTGGGATCGCCACCGTCGCAACGATCCTTGCGAGCAATAATTTAAGTATTAAAAATATCGGGATCATTCATAACCGTGAGTTTGAAGGCGGTGTTTTGAGACTTGAAATGTATGACGGGGAATCATTAGCGCTGGCGGTTGCACTGCTTAAGAAACATCATTATACGATTTATGAAAGATAGAAAAACGCCGTATGGTCAGATTCAGAATGACCGTACGGCGTTTTTCTGCTCTTTGTAAAACAGCAAAAGCCCATACTCCAGACAATCAAAAAGCTGTATCCCGACGTTAATCAGGAATACAGCCTCTTGAGTTGAACTGTTTACATTATAAACTAGTTCATGGATACAAACATAGTTTAGCACACTTTTATAAAATCTACAATAGTAAATTTCATAAAATTTAAAATTTTTTCAAAAAAGGATTTTCACCTCTATTTTCATTCCACACAATCTTCTCTGTAAATTCACGCAACTTCCAACCCGGCTTCATCTAACCGTCACATTCCCCCGATAGAATACAGCTATCAACAAAAAAGGAGTGACAAACATTATGAAATATCAAAAAGCATTATTATGTATCGCATTGGCAGGAACACTGATTTTTTCCGGATGCGGCAGCACAAACAATAGTACAGGTAATAACACAAATACCTCTTCTTCTGTAGAAAGCACAGTGGAAACATCTACGGAGGACACTGATGCAAAATCAGATGAAAACACGGTAACCGGAATGATTTCCGAAATTACCGACAGCACGATCACAGTTGCAGCCATGCCGGGCGGCGATCAGGCGAAACACCGGGCAATCCACCGAGCGATAACAAAGGTGGTGCCCCAGCAGACAACGGGCACTCTGACAACAGCGATTCAACAGAGGCACCTGACAAACCTGACTCTGATGGCGCAGATTCCACCGAAACCCCTGGCAATCCGCTAGTGGAGACAACAATTCTGCCCCTTCCGACAACGGCGGTGCCCCGGATATGAGTAATATGACAACTGAGACGATCAATCTGACCGACTCTACCATCTATTATGACAAAAATGGAAAAGAAACAACACTTTCCGCTTTATCAGAAGGTACTATGGTAACGATCACCTTAGATGATGATGGTAACGCTGCAACTGTAACGATCTCTGACAACGCCGGCGGTCAGCCGGGAGGTAACACTCCAGGCGGAGGCGCTCCGGGAGGCAGCACTTCCTCCCAGCCGGAATCTTACAATGCCGTAACCGAATATACGGAAGATACCGAAGTTTCCGATGAGACTTTCTCTTCCACCGGATCCGATGAAAATGCGGTTCTTGTTTCAAATGGCGCAAACGTTACTTTAAAAGATATCACATTAGACCGCACTTCCTCTGATAGTACCGGTGGCGATTCATCCAGTTTTTACGGAGATCATCTGGGACAGCATCAGCCAGCTTGACGTTTCCCTTGAAAATAAAAGTACCTGGACCGGAAGTTTTGTTCAGGATGAAAGCAATGCCGGAAATGGCGGAGACGGTTATGCAAATCTGACCATTGACAGCAGTTCTACCTGGATCGTTGATGGGGACAGCACTCTCTCCTCTTTAACCTGCAAGGGAACCATTACAGATGAGGATGGCAACACCGTTACCGTCAAAGGCTCTGATGGAACCACTTATGTGGAAGGTACAAGCGATTATACAATTACCGTAAGTTCTTATGAAGCATAATTAATTTTATGACTTACAAATAATTTATTCGTATACCTATGCTTTCATAAATGATAGCTTATGGACGAAGAATGACAGACATAAAAAGAGCCAGACAGATCATCTTTATTTTAGGATGTGACCTATCTGGCTCTCTTCGATTTTTTGCATTTATCCTGTCATCAAAAGCATACTTCATCTCTTATACTTTTATGCTTCACGAAACACCTGATAAATATCTATTTTATTGCATCTGTATCCGACATTCCAATAAAAGTTGCCCCATATTTGTCGGTTCCATCTTCCATTTTCTGCTTACGCACGATCTCGATGACTGCATCGATCACCTCTTTCGTCCATATCTGGATTCTGGTATTATAATATCCCCCCACTTCCAAAGGTTCGTCGGACTGGAAGCCGATTCCGCCGCGCGAAACATCCGTAACTACAACCTGCGTGTAATCATATGTCGTCGTTCCATCTTCTGTCAGACGTTCTAACTGGATGGAAACGTCGAGTTTTAAACGCTTATGATGTCTTTTCTCTTCCATTCCGTAATTTTCCTTCTCTTTCGTGATTTTTTCAAGCAATCATTTTGCCCGTAAATCATGCTGTCTGTTGCATCTTTTCAGATCATTTAAACTGTTGTATCCGTTATCAGCATTGCATCCCCAAAGCTAAAGAAACGATATTTCTCCTGCACGGCAATTTCATATGCGTTTAACACATGTTCCCGTCCTGCCAGTGCTGAAACTAACATTACCAGTGTGGATTCCGGCAAATGGAAATTGGTAATCAGGGAATCAATGACTTTAAACCTGTAACCCGGATAAATAAAGATCTCTGTCCATCCGCTTGTCTCGCGCAGGAAACCGTTCTCGTCCGATGCCGCCTCTAAAGTACGCGTGCTGGTCGTTCCTACCGCAATGACACGATGTCCGGTCTCTTTTGCATGGTTGATCTTATCTGCCTCGGACTGTTCGATCCGGTAAAATTCCGAATGCATATGGTGTTTTAATACATCCGTCTCCTTGACCGGGCGGAATGTACCAAGCCCTACATGAAGTGTCACCTCTGCGATCTCCACACCCATTTCCTTTACTTTTTTTAATAATTCCGGTGTAAAATGGAGTCCCGCTGTCGGTGCAGCGGCAGAGCCATCATACTTTGCATATACCGTCTGGTAACGGTTTTTATCCTGAAGCTGATGTGTGATATAAGGCGGCAGCGGCATCTGTCCAAGCTGGTCTAAAATCTCCTCAAAAATTCCATCAATAGTGGAACTGGATCAGACGGTTTCCCTCTTCCACGATATCAATGACCTCACCGGTCAGAAGTCCATCGCCAAAACTGATCTTTGTTCCGACTTTACATTTTTTGCCCGGTTTTACAAGGGTTTCCCAGATATCATTTTCCTTACGTGTCAACAGAAGGATCTCAATCTTTGCCTCTGTGCCCTCTTTTACTCCGTACAGTCTTGCAGGATTACTTTCGTATTGTTAATGACAAGGCAGTCTCCCGGTCTTAAATAATCTGTAATATCCTTAAAAACACGATGTGTCACTTCACCGGTATTTTTATCCAATACCATCAGCCGCGAACTGGAACGGTCCTCTAACGGGTCCTGTGCGATCAGCTCCTGTGGCAGGTCATAATAAAAATCTTTTACGTCCATGATTCTCAATCCTATTTTCTTAATTCCGCACCAACATGCTCAAGTGCTTTCACGATTCGATCCATTGCACCAGTGATATCGGCATCCTCTAAGTTTCTATCCTTTGCACGGAAAGACAAGGAGTATGCGATTGATTTATATCCCGGTTTGATCTGTGCTCCCTCATAGATATCAAACAGATCGTATTTCTCTAAGAACTGACCGCCCTTTTCATCGAAGATCTTCTCGATATCGCCTGCAAGCACTTCTTCGGAACAACCATGGAGATATCTCTGGCTGCAGCCGGGAATTTAGCGATTCCCTCATATTTGTGGTCGAAAGATGCGCGGGATACGATCTCTGGCATATCAAGTACTGCAACATAAACGCGCTCTTTGATCGCATAATTTGCAGCAACCGTCGGATGAACCTCACCGAGATAACCGATCACAGTGCCATCATAAACAACATTTGCCTGACGTCCCGGATGTAAGAATGGTTTTCCGGCTTCCGGATCATATTCCGGTTTCAGCTTCATTCCTGCTTTGTAAAGGAACTCCTCGATCACACCCTTCATGGTAAAGAAGTCACCCTCTCCGTACATACCAAGTGTAAACTGCATGCGCTCTTCCGGCAGCTCTGTTACCGGTACCTGTTTTGGCAGGTAAATATTTCCAAGTTCATACAGACGCACGTTTTTATTTCTGCGGTTAAAGTTTGTGGAAAGTGATGTCAGCATACCATTTAAGGAAATCGTTCTCATGATAGAGAAATCCTCTCCGAGCGGATTGCTGATCACAACCGCTTTGCGGAGCGGTGAATCCTGTGGCAGTAATAATTTATCGTATACTTTCGGGCTCTCAAAGGAATACGTCATGCCCTGTGAAAATCCGCAGAACTCTGCGATCTCTCTTGCTACTGCCTCGATGCGGAGTTTGAAGGTAAGTTTTCCTGTGGTAGCCTCACCGCTTGGCAGTGTGGTCGGAATCTTATCATAACCGAAGAATCTTGCCACTTCCTCTGCAAGGTCGGCGTCACACTCTAAGTCCTGTCTCCAGGATGGAACGATCACTTCGTTCGAAGCCGGATCATAGCCGAGGTCGATCTTTGAGAAATAAGCCAGCATTGTCTCTTTTGCAATGTCCGTTCCAAGTAGTTTGTTGTATTTCTCCGGCTCGAATGGAATACGTTTATCCCCTTTGACATTCGGGTAAACATCCACAACGCCGCCGACAACTTCTCCGGCACCAAGTTCCTCTATAAGCTGGCATGCACGGTTCATTGCCTCGATCGCTGTGTTTGGATCTAAGCCTTTTTCAAATTTTGCGGAAGCATCTGTACGCAGACCAATCTTTCTTCCTGACAGACGGATATTTGTTCCATCGAAGCATGCAGCTTCAAACAGCATTGTTTTAACATTGTCCGTGATCATGGAGTTTTCTCCACCCATGATACCTGCAATACCGATGGCTTTTCTTCCATCACAGATCATTAATACAGAGTCATCTAAGGTGCGTTCCTGACCGTCTAAAGTCACAAACTGCTCACCCTTTGCAGCGCGTCTTACTACGATCTCTCTGTCCTCGATCGTGTCAAGGTCATAGGCATGCATCGGCTGTCCATACTCTTCCATCACATAGTTTGTGATATCTACAATGTTATTGATCGGGCGGATTCCCTGCGCACGCAGTCTGCACTGCATCCATTCCGGCGACGGTGCAATCCTGATATTTTTTACTACTCTTGCGGTGTAACGGGAACAGAGCTTATCATCTTTTACAGATACTTTGATGTAATCGTTAACATCTTCATTATTGCCTGTTTCTGTCACAACCGGAGGAACAAACTCTTTTCCAAACGTAGCTGCCGCCTCTCTCGCAATACCTAAAATAGAGAAACAGTCTACACGGTTTGAAGTGATCTCATATTCCACAACCGTGTCATCTATCCAAGATAACTGATAGCGCTCTCTCCGACCGGAGCATCTTCCGGCAGGATATATAAACCGTTTTCCGGTGCAAGTGGGAACATATCTCTGTTTGAACCAAGTTCCTCGATGGAGCACATCATACCGTTTGACTCCACACCGCGCAGTTTTCCTTTTTTGATCTTAATACCGCCCTCGGTCTTGCTGCCGTCATGACCTCCGGCAACTTTTCCACCGTCTAATACAACCGGTACTTTGCACCCTTCAGTCACATTCGGAGCACCTGTCACAATCTGTATTGTCTCCGTTCCGATATCTACCTGGCAGATCACAAGTTTATCCGCATCCGGATGTTTCTCAATGCTTTTTACCTGTCCGATCACAATTTTATCAAGATCCTCATCCATGTTCTCATATCCTTCTACCTTAGAGCCGGATAATGTCATGGCATCCATATATTCCTGTGGTGTACAGTCAAGACCTGGAACTAAGTCTTTGATCCACTTTAATGAAGTATTCATAATGCTATATTCTCCTATCTTTTCCTAGACTGATTTAAAAATCTCTGATCATTTTCATAGAGCAGACGCATATCATCGATCTCATATTTGAGCAGTGCAATACGTTCTAATCCGATGCCAAAAGCAAAGCCTGAGTATTCTTCCGGATCAATGCCGCTCATGCGCAGTACACGCGGATGTACCATACCACAGCCTAAAATCTCAATCCATCCTTCACCCTTACAAAAACGGCATCCTTTCCCGCCGCATTTAAAACAGGTCACGTCCATCTCGGCAGATGCTCTGTGAATGGGAAGTGATGCGGACGGAATTTTACTTTGGTATCCTGTCCGAATAACTGTCTTGCGAATTCTGCAAGTGTTCCCTTTAAATCAGAAAACGTAATGTTTTATCAACGACAAGTCCCTCGATCTGATGGAAAGACGGAGAATGTGTCGCATCTACCTCATCGGCACGGAATACACGGCCCGGTGCGATCATACGGATCGGGAGATGTCCTTTTTCCATCTCACGGACCTGCACCGGAGATGTCTGTGTACGGAGCACGATCTTGTCATTGATATAGAACGTATCCTGCTCGTCCTTTGCCGGATGGTTTGCCGGGATATTAAGAGCCTCAAAGTTATAATAATCATACTCTACTTCCGGTCCCTCTACCACTTCGTAACCCATTCCGGTAAAGATGCGCTCTACCTCTTCTAAAGCGATCGTGTTCGGATGACGGTGTCCGACATTATTTTTCTTTGCCGGAAGCGTCACATCGATGACTTCTCTGCGCAGTTTTGCATCTAACTCCGCTGCCTCTAACTTTTTCTTTGTCTCATCTAAAATCTTCTCGATGCTCTCTCTCGTCTCATTGACAAGCTGTCCGACTAACGGACGCTCCTCCGGACTGACATCTTTCATACTCTTTAATACTGCGGTCAGTTCTCCTTTTTTCCAAGAACCGCAACACGCACATCATTCAATTTCGACAGATCGCCGGATTCTTCGATCTGGCGGATCGCATCTTCTCTGATTTTCTGCAATTTTTCTTTCATGATAATCTCCATTCTGCATTATTTCTTTCAGATATTTGTCTCACAAATTATTTTTGTGACACAATTTCCTGTGGTGGATTTGTTTCAGCAACAAAAACGCGGAGTCATTCGTCCAGGGACGAATGATTCCGCGATACCACCCTGATTCTTTCTGCCACGAATATTGACAAAAAGCTCTTAACATGCGTAACGTGCATGGACGTCATCTGCTACTGTCATTTCACAAATGCAGCTCCCGTGCGAACTTCGCTTCCTACCTTGTCTTAAATGGGTTTTCAGCCGGTGACCCACTCTCTCTGAAAGAATTATAGTGCACTACTAATCACGTTCAATGCCTTTTCTTTTATTTTCACTCTGTATTGCATTTTAGCACAGGAAATTTATTAGTTCAAGAGTTTTTTCTCTTTTTCTTCTCTTTCTCTTTGATCAGCCACTTGCGGATACTGTCATTGAAAATGACATTTACTTCCGCCGACATCATCATGATATACATACAGAAATAAAGCCACAGCATGATGAGGGCGATCGTCGTCAGGCTTCCATACATGGAAAAACCGTTAAAATAATCCACATAGATGGAAACACCGATAGAAAAAATATACCACGCCACACCGCAGATCGCAGCCCCTGGGATCTGACTTTTAAAAGTCAGCTTTTTATTCGGCAATGCTGTAAATATCACATCAAAGAAAACAATTAACATGACCAGCATGATAAGTCCCCGAAAATGTGCCAAAAGATCTACCGCATGCCGCAGTAACGGGATATACTGCGATGCCAGTTTTTGGAGAGAATTACCAAAAACAATGACTAACAGTGTAAACACAATAGCTACCAGAAAAATCACCGTATACACAACTGCCCACATCCGCAGTACAAGCCAATTTCTTGTTTCCTCCAGATCATTGACCGAATTGAGTCCATCCGTCATGTACTGCACACCTTTTGCTGCTGACCAGATTGCAACGATCGCCGTAATGGAAATAATGCCTGCTGATCTGTTGTATACCTCATCAATCAGTGAAATAAGAAATGGTGCTATGTATTCCGGCATAACTCTCTCAATGATTTTTAAAAGCGTCCCCTCTGTCACGGAAGTATACTGTAACAGGGATGAGAAAACCATAAGAAACGGGATCAGTGATAATATAATAAAAAACGCAGACTGCGCAGAATATGCATTGATCTTATCCCGTTTACATTTTCCCATAAACGACATCACATTTCCTATAATCTTCCAGATCATAATGTCTCTTTTCCTTCCATCTCTCCGATTGTTTCCACGGTAATATCCTGATAAAAATAATTTAAGATATCCTGATAGCCCATACCGGCTTTTGCCATTCCGTTTGCCCCATTCTGGCTCATTCCGAGTCCGTGCCCATAACCACCGCCGGACAGCAGATATGTCCCGTCTTCCTGTTTCTCGACGGTTGAAAATGCACTTGGCAGCATCGTAATATTCTCTGATTCCGTTGCATCTGCGTAGACAATTTTTTTTCACCATACAGCCTAAAATCTTGCGGATGTTGTACTCTGTTTTTATTTTCACAATGCCGCATTCATAAGTAAGATCTAATGTAAGAATCGAACCGGAACTGCTTCTTGCTTCCACTGACATTCCGGTAATGGCTCCCATTTTCTCCCCGGCAGCGGCGACATCCATCTCCGTCGTACCGTCAGATTCATAATATAACACATTTTTTGGTGAAATGGAATGTCTTGCCGCTAAGATCTCATTCACCGTTTCTGTCTTATCCGATAAATCTGCCGTTGCAAACCACCTGTAATAACGGATATCGCTGTCATATCCATCCGCACTGCTCTTGATGTACTTGGAAAATGCAGTTTCATCCGACAAATCTATGTCAGCATCCGCCTGGTTTAAGCATGCTTTTTCAGATAGCCATAGGACGACGGATCATCCACATTCCAGATCTTCGCGGTGTCTGTGTAACCCATGGAAGTCGAAAAATAATATGCCTCCACAACTTTTCCGTTCCAGGTCAGCACCTGCCCGCATGTCGCATCCACAGCGGCGACAGATTCCTTTGTCTTTTCTACTTTGTTATAAACCTGGTAGGAGGTGCTGTCATTGATATGTGCACCGTAAGCCGCCAGATCCGCCCGCATCAGCTGCATATAGGCATAACTGCGCGCACACACCGCCTGTGTCTTAAGCGCTTCCGGAGAAAAGCTTGATGGCATCTCACTCGGCACGACCGCATACAGATATTCCTCTAACGGCAGTTCATTGACAACCGTATATCCATTCTCTGTGCTGCGTACCTCAATCGTCCCCGCATAACCATTTGATACAGCCGTTCCATTTCCATTGCACAGATAGATCTTACCGTCTTCCGACTCCGGTTTTACGATAAAGGTTTTTCCCGGTGCCATCGTCAGTGTATCTGCCGGATGAAGGAGTTCCTCAGATCCGGCGCTTTTCGTTTCATCACCACAAGTTATATCTGCATTTGTCGAACATTTCAGATAAACATCGCTCCGGATATTTGTTCCGTCATCCGATAGCAGAAGAACACGGATATTTTTGATATCAGCCGGCTGTAAAATAAGAATTGCGCAGACTTCCTTTCCCGCAGTCACATAAGCCACATTCATATTGCCCAAAACGACATCCGATATGGATTTTTCAGACACATCTCCATAGGTCTGGTAAACCGGAAGCTTCCCATTGTGGTGGATTCTTCCATAATCTTCAATCTCGATCTCAGAATCATCATAGGATAACATCTGTCCCTGTATGATATCCTGTTTTGTTTTGATTGCAGTAAGCGCTCCATCCCGAAATACCAGATCACATACTCCCGGTTCACAGGATATCCATCTCTCCTGTAACTCTTTTTCATAGACGGCACCTGCAAATAAAAAACTGATTTTTTCATCCTGACAGGATTTCAGATATGCATTTTCAATCGTTTGTTCCTGCTCTGACACCTGTGCAATTCCAATGCACTGATCCTCTTTTATATAAACATCATAGGACATCCAGTCCGTAAAATATGTATTCTGCAGTTTCGTATAAAAATCTCCCTGATTCGTGACCAGAACCGTCTGATCTTCCATTTCCATACGGTTTAGCACAAGCAGTGTTTCTTTTTTTACGCTTTGTTCCATATCAAGAAACGCAAGGATCTGCGCATATACCTGGTTCCATTCTGTACGCGAAACGGCAGCATTTTTTCTTTTTTCCGAAAAATCAATCTGTTCCGAAACTCCAAGTCTTTTTAACAGCTCATCCAGCACTGCCCCTGTCAGATAATCTTTTTTTCCGCCCTCAAACCATTCGTCCCACTCTTCCTGTGAATATACGGTAAAAATCAGTTCCTGCTTTACTTCATCAACGCTGATATAATTTTCCGAAAAATTTCCGGATCATAATTTTCCTTCAGTTTTCCTATCAGTATTCCTGCAAACACACAAATTAAAACCGCCAATATTACTGCCGAAATTTTTGGCATATTTCTTTTTTTCACGCTAATCTCCGTTTCTGTATCAAATACCTTTGATTTCCGTCATTTTATTACATAAAAGAAGCTGCTTATATTTCAAAGCAGCTTCTCTTCGTATTTTTAAATATTCCTTTGTATATCAATGATTTTTCATCTGTATACCGAATATTCTTCTGTACAGTAAACTTTCTTTTGTACTCTTTACTTCTTCTGTACTTTAAAAATCTTCTGTACCATATGATCTTTTGTATAAACCCAAAATGCCGTTTCCTACGTTTTTGACTCCTAGCGACCGCTAGTGGGTAACCGCACGTTGGTTTCTGTCTTCCACTGCTCACGTACCGAAGTACTGATGGCTTGACATCTGCCTTCGAATATAAGAATCCCATAAAAGTAAATGTAGGTTCAAAAATGTAGGGTGTCGCACATCCCAGGCCGTTTTTGATAGTCTTATTATACTTTAATATGCCCTATTTCGCAACTATAAATTAGTGCCAAATTTTGTTTTACTTTCTATCTATTTTCTCTATTGACAAAAGCTGCTTTACCTGTTCAACAGCTTCCTCCATATCATCTGTCCGTATGGAAAAGTCACAGAGTTCCTCATTGTCAATTTCATTTTCCAACGATAATAAGCGGTACATCTTCTCCTGATTACTGATATCTTTTTCTAAAATACTTGAAATCATCTTTTCGCGGCTGCTTCTGCAAAATAAGATCGAGGTCGTAAACAGCCGTTTCATGGATATCGCGCCTCCAATATCAAGCGGTACGATCGGACTTACCCCATCCTTTATCATTCTGGCAATATCTGATGCTGATATTCCATATTTATTTCCAGCATACACAGTTACTGTCACAAATCATTTTTTTATTTTTAAATTCTTCTGCGGAAAGTCTCTGATGGATTCCATCTGCTGTTCCCGTCGTATAAGAATGAACAATCCTGCCTGTTCCTGCCCTCTCAAGTCTTTTTGCAAGTTCATTTTTCCCAGAACCGGATGGACCGACTAAAGCTATCACAGACGGTAAAGAAACCGGCTTTTTATCTAACAGCATCGATTCTTTGATCTGATCGATCAGCTGTAAAAACTCTCCATAATGGTTTACGGAAAGAATCCCACTGAGTGATTCATTCCATGGGCGCCGCATTAAAACCGGATATTTTGCACAACTCTTTAAAATATTATGCGGGCCGTCATCCAGGGTAACATCAAAATGAACCAGTGACTTCTGAAAACCCATAATAATATTCTGTTCCGGGAAATCCGGAAATGCCGTCAATATCTGTTTTGCCCGCAGACTCATAAACTATGGAGCGATTGCTGTGATAATATATACTTTCCCCTTTTTCTGTAATTCATGTATGAAATTTCTGGCTTCATCGGTCACAGTCTGCATTCGATAAATGCGTTCGTCCTGATAATACTGCTTGATAACCGATGCCTTGCCAACATTTTCCCATGAATTGATATCTTCCAGTTTCAGATCTAACCATGTTCCCCATTGGCAAGCTGTATCGCATGGGTGTTCAGATCCGAGATCACGTCATCCCAGTCAATTCCATATGTCAGCATAACAATCATTCCCCCTTTTCCATAAAATTCCTGTCATTTATTTTAACACTTACCCCATCCTTAGAACAAAAGGAACAAAGAGTCGCTTGCGACTCTTTCGCGCTCGAGCGGTGCTGTTTACAGCTAACTTCTACTCCGCGAGATGCGCATCACGCCCGGAGGGCTTTTAATTCATAGGACGTAATTTCCTATGAATTAAAAATCGGTGTGAACCAGTCACACCCGATCAAAATCCACATCAATATGATTTATTTCTGAGGACCTGCAGAAACTAATGCTTTACCAGCGTCGTTTCCTTCATATTTAGCAAAGTTCTTGATGAATCTGTCAGCAAGATCTTTTGCTTTTGTCTCCCACTCAGATGCATCTGCATATGTGTCACGTGGGTCAAGAATACCTGAATCTACACCTGGAAGCTCTGTAGGAACCTCGAAGTTGAACATTGGGATTTTCTTTGTTGGAGCTTTAAGAATATCACCAGAAAGGATAGCGTCGATGATTCCTCTTGTATCCTTGATTGTGATTCTCTTTCCTGTTCCATTCCATCCTGTATTTACAAGGTATGCTTTAGCGCCGCTCTTCTCCATCTTCTTAACAAGCTCTTCTGCATATTTTGTAGGATGCAGCTCTAAGAATGCCTGTCCGAAGCAAGCTGAGAATGTAGGTGTCGGCTCTGTGATTCCACGCTCTGTACCAGCAAGTTTTGCTGTGAATCCAGACAGGAAGTAGTACTGTGTCTGCTCTGGTGTCAGGATAGATACTGGAGGAAGTACTCCAAATGCATCTGCTGATAAGAAGATTACGTTCTTTGCAGCCGGTGCAGAAGATACAGGTTTTACAATATTTGTAATGTGGTTGATTGGGTAAGATACACGAGTGTTCTCTGTAACGCTCTTGTCATCAAAATCGATCTTTCCGTTTGCATCAACAGTAACGTTCTCTAACAGTGCGTTACGTTTGATTGCATTGTAGATATCCGGCTCAGACTCTTTGTCAAGACCGATAACCTTTGCATAGCATCCACCTCGAAGTTGAATACACCGTTGTCATCCCAGCCGTGCTCATCATCACCGATTAAGAGACGTTTCGGATCTGTAGAAAGTGTTGTCTTTCCTGTTCCGGAAAGTCCGAAGAAGATTGCTGTATTCTCGCCGTTCATATCAGCGTTTGCTGAACAGTGCATGGAAGCGATGCCTTTAAGTGGGAGATAGTAGTTCATCATAGAGAACATACCTTTCTTCATCTCTCCACCGTACCATGTATTGACGATAACCTGCTCTTTTGATGTAATGTTGAATGCAACACATGTCTCTGAGTTAAGACCTAACTCTTTGTAGTTCTCAACTTTTGCTTTTGAAGCATTGTATACGATAAGTCCGGCTCAAAGTTCTCAAATTCTTCTGCTGTTGGCTTGATGAACATGTTTGTTACGAAATGAGCCTGCCATGCAACCTCAACGATGAAACGAACTGCCATACGTGTATCTTTATTTGCTCCACAGAAAGCATCTACTACGAACAGTCTCTTGTTTGAAAGTTCTTTCTTTGCAAGATCTTTCACTGCTGCCCATGTTTCCTCTGACATAGGATGGTTATCGTTTGGATATTCCTGTGAATTCCACCATACAGTGTCTTTTGAATTCTCGTCCATAACGATATATTTATCTTTCGGGGAACGTCCTGTATAGATACCAGTCATAACGTTAACTGTACCAAGTTCTGTTTCCTTACCAACCTCATAACCCTCAAGACCTGCTTTGGTCTCTTCCTCGAATAACATCTCGTAAGAAGGATTGTGAACGATCTCTGTTACTCCGGTAATGCCATACTTGCTTAAATCAATATTTGCCATTGCTCTTTAACCTCTTTCCTTTAAAATAATCAGGGTATTTTTTAAAAAATTCCGCTAATATAAATATACACAATGTTATTTTTTTGTCAATCAGTTTTTGTAAAATAATGTCATCAATTCTTCCGTTCCAACTCTTTTGCAATCGGAGCGATCTGCACCAGTAAATTCTCCATATTTTCAAACATGGTACTCTTTTGGGTTCCAAGATCATTTGCACGTTCTATGTGTAAGCACACCGTATCATACTCTGCTTTTTCACGCTCAAGTGAACCGTTCACATCGGCTAATTTTTCTCTTGAATCATCAAGCACCTTTGTGATTTCCTGCTGCACCTGATCTGCTCCGCCGGCTGCTGTTGTGATGCGGTCAAACACTTCATAGGTTTCATCTGCACTCTCTAAACTCTTCCCGAGCGATTCTTTCGATGTTGTGATACTGTGATTCAAATTTTCCGTATCCTGTTCCACTTCGACAATACTTCCATCTACGGAACTGACAAGACTTTGATCTCACTTGCCAGATTTTTACTTCCTCTGCGACAACAGCAAAACCTTTTCCCTGCTCTCCTGCACGCGCCGCCTCAATTGACGCATTCAGTGCGAGCATATTGGTCTGATTGGCAATTGAAATGATCTGTCCCATACATTGCTTGATTTTCTGTACAGAAGCCTGAAAATCTTCAAATGTGCGCTGGATCTCGTCAAAATGTTCCTGCACTTCCCCGGAACTCTCCTTTAAGCTGCCAACTTTCTGTTGTGCTCTTCCACCGCTTTTGTGATATCTTCCCTTACACCGGCAAACTGTCCGGATGTCTCACCAACTGTCTCAAACGTCTTATGAAAAGAACCAAGCTTCTCTTTCAGCTGTTTGTTTTCCTCTAAAACGGTCTGAAATGTATTCTGAATCTCCTGTAATTCGTCCAGCGAATTTACTTCCGTCAATGATAACTTTTTATGGTAGTCAAGCAGGCTGTCCGATACATGTATCAACGGATGCAGATTTAATTTTTCTTCCGTCTGCAGCACCTGTTCTTTGGTCTCTTTTACCTGTTTTTTGAATTGAAACATCTGCACTTCCCCCCCTACTCAAATACCACACAGGACATGGTCTGGTTTACAAACTGGCTGTTGTAGTGTTCTCCAAAGCCAACCAGACCTGCATGCATGCCAAGTGTTCCCATTGTTTTTAAATACTGATCCATATAACGTTCCTGGGAGAAGAACAGATAGCGGAAAATACAGTTTATGGAAAAAATACCGGAAATTCTTCCGAAATCTCCTTTGATCTGTCGCACTGTTTCTTCGACAATAGAAGGATAATCATTTGTCTCAAGCAGATAAAGTACATCGGAATCATTGACCTGGCGATAACAGCACAGACCATTTCCTGCTACTTCCCTGATAGAGATAATACAGATATCCTTTCCGTTCTTTTTGCCCAGCGGATTTTTAAATGTCTGGTTGACAATATCCTGTTCTCTGATTCCCAGCGTATCCTGATACGCCTGTCTTGCCGCTTTCCGTTCAATTCGCCGACTGTGTATTTGCTGCGGTCTGTCTTTGATGCAATAAAACGGTACTGTGGGTTCGGATAATAAATATTTTCCTTGTAAACCCTGACTTTGCCGCCATTATTTTTTACAAATGCAAACACATCCGCATCTGTATATACTGTGCCATTTACGGAAACCTTTCCACCATCCCCGGTTCCGCCGGTCAGTGATATTTTCTTTTTTTCAAGGATACTGTACATAGTCGTAAGAACTGCTGCATCGTTTCCTGTACAAAAATCGATACATACAGTATTCTCAGATGATGCATTTATCTTCTGCAGCGCCTTTTCCACCCTGCTTATATATTTCACCGGCATAATGGATGCCTGCTCTAGTACATCCGTCACAGCCTCTACACCCTCAAATGCTGTCACACTGACACCTTTTTCCGTCACACTGGTCTGGTAACTCATTCCAATGCATCCGATGCTTGGTACGCCCGGATATAATTCTTCAAGTTCAGCTACATGTGTTTCAAACTGTTCTGCGTTCGACATCAGAATCAAAAATGCCGGATTACTGATGCCCCGTACAGCTTCTTTTAAATTTCCACTGGGACTTGTTCCATAACTCTCCTGCATCCGTCTGTTTCTCCTTTATCTCTTTTGTTTCAGATTTCAAACATATCCGCAAAAATTATCCTATTTTCCGTAGCATCTGTCAAGTTTTCCTGATATATTTTACAATTCTTTCCCGGTGGCTTTTGTAATATCCTGCTTTGTGAATGCCCCCGGCAATAATTCTTCTAATGTAAATATTTTAAAATCATCCGGCGTATTTACCAGGATTACCTGAAATGTTTCCGGATCACAGAATTCTGCCATAACCTGGCGGCACACTCCACACGGATAAAGATAGTCATTGGCATCCCCATTGATCGCAATCGCAGTAAATTCTTTTTTTCCTTCCGATACAGCCTTAAAAAAGCGGTCCTCTCCGCACAGTTTGTCGGTGTATATGCGGCATTTTCGATATTGCATCCCCGGTATATCCCGCCATCCTTTGTAAGAAGTGCAGCTCCTACCCTGAAATGTGAATACGGCGTATAGGCAAATTCTTTTGCAGCAATCGATTCCTGTGCCAGTTTCTTTATATCCATCTGTTTTTTCCTCCTGATTTATGTATAACATTCAATGATTTGTTCTCATTTTACCCGAAAACGGCTTTCATGAAAAGTTTTTTTAGAAAACTCTTGTGCCATAAGAAATACTTATGATATGATGATTAAAATGCTTTATCACTATAAAGTAATGAATTAAAAAACATGGAGGTTATTTATGACTACCAATCGTTTCTGCGAAATCACCCACGAATTACAGCATCTGTCAAAGCTCAGTGAGCAGTGTGCCAGAATTGATCCTGCTCTCTATGCAAAATACGATGTCAAACGCGGTCTCCGCGATATTAACGGTAAAGGTGTTTTAGTCGGTCTTACAGAAATTTCTGATGTATGCTCCACAAAGATGATTGACGGCAAGCTGCGTCCGGCAGACGGCGAGCTTTATTACCGCGGTTATAATGTCAAAGATATTATCGACGGCACATCGGAAAACAGTCATTTTGGCTTTGAGGAATGCACTTATCTGCTTCTTTTCGGAAAACTTCCTACCCGGACGGAATTAACGGAATTTACGAAAATGCTCAGTGAATATCGTACCCTTCCTACCAGTTTTGTCCGTGATATTATTATGAAAGCCCCAAGCAAAGATATGATGAACACACTCGCAAGGAGTGTTCTCACACTTTATTCCTATGATGACCTTGCGGATGACATTTCGCTTCCGAATGTACTCAGACAGTGTTTACAGCTTATAAGTCTGTTCCCGCTTCTTTCGGTATATGGTTATCAGGCTTACAAACATTACCATGACGGTGCAAGCCTTTTTATCCATCCGCCAAAAGCTGAGTATTCCACCGCAGAAAACATTCTGCATATTCTGCGTCCGGACAGCCAGTTTACTCCTTTAGAAGCAAAGCTTTTAGATACCGCACTGATCCTTCACATGGAACATGGTGGTGGAAATAACTCCACATTTACCACGCATCTGGTATCGTCATCCGGAACGGACACCTATTCTGTGATCGCTGCTTCCTTAGGTTCCCTAAAAGGTCCGAAACACGGCGGTGCCAACATCAAGGTTGTCCGTATGTTTGAGGATATGAAAGAGAATCTCTCCGACTGGAGCGATGAGGAAGAAATCAGTCGTTATTTAAGAGCCTTATTACATAAAGAAGCCTTTGATCACGCCGGTCTGATCTATGGCATGGGGCATGCTGTATATTCCCTTTCAGATCCCCGTGCCCGCATTTTCCGTTCTTTTGTAGAAAAATTGTCTGCCGAAAAAGGTTATGAAAAAGAGTTTGCTCTGTATGATGCCGTATCACGCTTAGCACCAAAAATTATCGCAGACGAGCGTCAGATTTATAAAGGTGTCAGCCCAAACGTCGATTTTTACAGTGGCTTTGCTTACAGCATGTTAGGACTTCCGGTGGAACTTTACACACCGATCTTTGCAATCGCCAGAATCGCCGGATGGAGTGCCCATCGTCTTGAAGAGGTTGCCATCAACGGCAAGATTATGCGGCCTGCTTACAAAAACATCGGAGAACACAAAGAATATATTCCAATGGAAAAACGCTGACCCGCCGGTCAGCGTTTTTTATCCGTTATCATTCTATCTTAAGTTCAAACCAGAACGTCGAACCGCATCCCGGTTCGCTTACCACACCGTATCCGGCATGATGAAGTTCCAGTATATTTTTTACAATGGAAAGTCCCAGACCGGTTCCCATCACAGCACGTTTATGTGTCTTGTCCACCTTATAATAGCGGTCCCACACATAAGGAAGTGCCTCTTTTGCAATACCATCCCCACTGTCTATCACTTCGATCCGCACCTTATCCCCTGAAATTTTCTGACGTACCCACACCGTTTTATCTTTCCCGGTATAATTGATCGCATTGTTGATCAGGTTGTAGATTACCTGATAAATCTTGTATTCATCTGCTTTTACCTGTACTTTTCCGTCATATTCGAAATGAATACAGTAGCCATCCTGCTCTTTTAATTTATTGTAGCGCTCTAAAACAGATTCGATGCTCTCTGTCAGATTGTATACTGTGTTCATTTTTTTCCATAACACCAGCCTGAAGTTTTTGACATATCAAGCATATCATTCACGAGATTTGTCAGGCGTCCGGCCTCATCGATCACTACCTGGACATTTTCCGGTGTATTTTCTCCCGGAAGATCCCGCATGACCTCTGCATAGGCAATGATCATCGTAAGCGGTGTCCGCAGATCGTGCGATACATTTGCGATCAGTTCCCGCCGCAGGGACTCATTTTTGCCAAGTTCTTTCGCCGTTGCATTGAGCGTGTCGGACAGTTCCGCCACCTCACGGTAATCTTTCCCCTCAAAACGCACATCAAAATCTCCCTTGGCAAGTGCTTTCGCCGACTCATTGATCCGGATCAGTGACTTGGAAATCTGTCTGGATATTAAAAAAGCGATCCCCAGTGAAAGCAGGATCATGATCACAGTGATCCATATCAGTTCGATCCGCAGTGTATTAACAGTTGCATCCACCGGAGTAAGCTGCGTATTGACCAGCAGAATCTCTTCCTGACCGTCACACTCTACAATTTTTACATAGATCACACTTTTGATGTGTTCCTGTCCGCGTTTCTGCAAAGAACCGTGGAATCCGGGTCCATCTGCCACATCTTCTGGTTCCGGCATATCTTCACTCCAGAATTCCGGATTGATCCCGCCCTCATATTCGATTTTAAAAATCCCGCCATGTTCTTTTGCCTGTTCATAATAATACTGTACCTGTTCCGACGGCATATCCGCAAGTCTGGAATTTACAATATACTCTGCGCTGCAAATCTCATCTCCATCCGTATTTGTCACATAGACTGCCATATTATTTTTCGCTGCAATGTCATGGATCAGAGTGTCTTTATCATCCTCATCCGAGGTCAGTATATTTGCAACCGCCGATGTGACCTGCTCTGCTTCCCTGCTTTTGATCATGGTGTAGAACGAATCCAGATAACAGATCTGGATCAGCCATAACACGACAAGAAGTATTCCGGTAAAGACAAGCAGATAGGTAAATACTCTCCATTTAATACTGATTTTTCATGCTTCAAACCGGTATCCCACCCCTCTTAATGTCACTAAAAATTTGCGGTATTCACCCAGACTGCTCCGTAAAAGTTTGATATGGGTATCTAAAGTCCTGTCATCACCATAATAATCATACCCCCATACCTCTGTGATCAGTTTTTCACGGTCAAGTGCAATATTGCGGTTTCTTACTAAATAAAACAAAAGTTCGTATTCTTTTGGCGACATTTCCACACGCTTGCCATCCACAGTCACAGTTCGTCCGGTAAAATCAACAACCAGACCTTCTGCCTGAAAGATCTCATGTCCGTCCCGTACGTCTTTTTTATTGTTTCTGCTGATTACAACTTTTACGCGCATCATAAGTTCACGTGGCGAAAACGGTTTTACCACATAATCGTCGATTCCGAGTTCAAATCCATGGATCTTATCATACTCCTCGCCGCGTGCCGAGAGCATAATGACAGGGATCTCTTTGAACTTGCGGATTTCCCGGCAGGTGGAAAAGCCATCCAGTTCCGGCATCATCACATCCAGTATGATCAGATCAAAATCTTCTTTCCGGCAGATTTCAACTGCTTCCATTCCGTCATGTGCCTCCGCGATCTCATATCCTTCAAATTCCCCATATTTTCGAATGATCGCACGGATCTTGTCCTCATCGTCTACAACTAAAATACGTTCCATAACGTCCCATTTTCTCCCACAAATTGACATTTTTTCTATTCATTACTATAACCGGCTTATGTGATGGCTGTGTGACTGCCATCTGATCAACATCTTAAATATGCAGGAATTTTTCCCTGGCAGTCTTTAAACTGTTCTGAAACCACAAAAAAGATCCAAGGAAAATCACAAGTTCCAGCAGCGTCAGTTTTCCTAAGAAATTTGTGAGTTCGTTGATGATACCAATCAGTCCCACCAGTGCCACGATTCCTCCAAACACCGCCTCTCTCCAGTAAATAAATGCAATAAATCCCGCCGTATCCTTACATTTTTTCATCTCTTCCTCAGCGATCACCATAGCATTGATCCTGCCACTTTTTTTTCATCTGAAGTGACGATATCACCATATAAATCCCAAAAAGCAGAATCACTGCGTCAAATACAAGCATTACTTCATTTTAAACCTCCAGCATAAAAATTCTTATTTTGACATTCATTTTTGTCCC
>ENA-OQJH01000214-OQJH01000214.1-human-gut-metagenome-genome-assembly--contig:-NODE-214-length-34697-cov-4.358866_pt1 | contig 34697 bp, 35 predicted proteins | sample MGYA00242597_ERZ504763 | MGnify/ENA primary metagenome ERZ504763 (study PRJEB26092, sample SAMD00036359) | human gut metagenome | host: Homo sapiens | study: EMG produced TPA metagenomics assembly of...
ACAAATAAGTCTTACGGGTATCATTTGCCACAAAGCAGATATAAAATCGGCCTTCATGATAGCGCAGGGAAGCTGCCCACATGCCCTGTCCGTAAATATTCTGACCGCTTTTCAGTTGCTGCGCATCCGTATGATCCAACGTCTCATAGACATAAGTCACATGCTCCCAGTGCACCAGATCAAAAGACTGCAGAATCTCACAGCCCGGCATAAAGTGCATGGTTGTGGATACCATATAATAGGTGTCTTCTACGCGGATCACGTCCAGATCTGGATAATCCAATCTTGTTATAGGATTTACATTCATTGTTTATTCCTTTCTGTTTTATCTCCATATTCTTTCTTTGTTCTATTCTATTTTTACTATTTTATCTTTGTTTCTTATCCGTCTGCCTTTTCAACTCTTCTCTGCCCCATTTCACTATTGCTAATATCACAATCTCACAGTAAAATATAATAATCGAAAACGATCCTGCACCATGTTATTCATCAGAAATTTCCGGTTTGCACAGATTTACCGGGAATAAACAGAAGGAGACCAGCATGAAGGAAATATAACATTTAATTCTGCAATACAAGGATTTATCTGCGCCGTTTCAATCCGTGTTCCTTATAATACCGGTCTTTATCCTCATACATCAGGCGCTCCGATTCGTTTAAAAGCAGATCGATATCCTTAGGACCGCGTTCTTTCCATATCATGCCAACCGCCATCGTAACCTGATGTTCTTTCATATCCATGCGCAGTTTCTCAACGTGTTCCCTCAGGTCTTTTTCCTCAATTCCAAGACAAAGTACTAAAAATTCATCGCCGCCGATCCGATACAGACCATACCCCTTAAATACACCCGCTAAGCACTCACATGCCCTGATGATCAACCGATCTCCGGCTTCATGCCCCTGCTCATCATTGACCTTTTTCAGCCCTGTGATATCGCAGTACACTACACCGATCTGTTCCCCATTCCACTCATGCTCCACAAACCAGTCGACCGCATAACGATTGCCAAACTGAGTGAGCTGGTCACGATAACTCATGCGTTCTAACTGACGGAGCAGATTTCTTCTCCGAATGGAGGAAACAATAAAAGATCCCATGATATGAAGCATATCGGAAACATAATCTAATGATTCTGCCGGTGGATTATCCACTCCGTAAAATCCAATGATCTTTTTCTCCCAATAAAGTGGAACAACCACCAGTGAATGGATATCCTGACGTTTCAGATTCTTATACTGTTCCGAATCTTCCTCTCTGATGTTCTCCAGATTTTCAATTACAATGTTTTTATCTTCTTGAAAATTCCGATACCAGTTGGCACATAATTCTGGTGGAAGGTTCTGTAAATTATCTTTCTCCGGCTTGATTCCATTTGCAACCCACTCGTAAGTGTTGTCATCGCACCCATTCTCATTATGCTCAAAAATATATGTCCTCTCTCCATCTAATGCCTTTCCTATATATTCCAGAATGATGTCCAGCGATTTATCCGCAGAAGATGTTCCAAGGGCAAGACGCAGTCCCTCATTAACGATTTTTTCCAGTTTTTCGTAGCGGCGTACCACATTTTTCTGATGTTCCTGAGAACTTATATTCAGAGCAATCTCTATTCTATATCGTCTGCCATTGTCCTCCACAACAGTATCCTTAATTTTAAAGTATTTATTTAAAAGCGGGTTAAAATACCGCCACTCCTTAAACTGTCCCTCCTGCAGTTCATCATTATTGCAGATCGTACAGGGCAGGCTTGAATTCTGAAGCAATTCATAACATTTTTGCCGGCAAGTTCTTCTTTTGAATGTATCCCATAAGTATCTCTCATCTTTTTATTCATATAAACCAGTTCATGGGTATCCGCATCTGCAACATATACATATTCATTCATATTTTCAAAAAAATTCCAGATTCTTTCCATACCATTCCCCATTTCGTGCTTTTTTATAAAAACAATATTCTCATTCCTGACAAGCCTGAATACAAACTTATTATCTATTATAACTCAAAATTCGACAATATACAGTATATTTTTCATTTAACCAGAAAAAGGAAGTATGAAAAATAAAAAATCATTTTTCACACCCCCTTTTCTCATTCAGGGCGACAGAAAGGAACCCAAAACATTCATTTTATTGATTTATCCAAGGATCTCTGCTAAATCTGCTTCCGGTGTCACAATCGGTGCGATTCCATAATTTTCTACCAGATAATTCAGGATATTTGGTGAGATAAATGCCGGCAGTGTCGGTCCGAGTTTATATTTTTGATACCAAGGTGGAGCAGTGTCAGTAAAATACAGACTGCTTTCTGCTCATACCAGGAAAGAACCATGGAAAGCGGCAGTTCATTGACTCCACATTCAAATGCCTCGGCAAGTGCTACTGCAACACGGATCGCACTGTAAGCATCGTTACACTGTCCATATCAAGGATTCTTGGCAATCCGCCGATCGTTCCAAGATCAAGATCGTTAAAGCGGTATTTTCCACATGCAAGTGTTAAGATCATGGTATCCTTTGGCGTCTGTTTTACAAACTCTGTATAATAATTTCTTCCCACACGGGCGCCATCACAGCCTCCTACCAGGAAGAAATGGCGGATATCACCGGATTTTACGGCTGCGATCACCTGATCTGCCACGCCGAGTACCGTTCCGTGTCCAAATCCTGTCATAACCTTTGTTCCACCGTTGATTCCGGTAAATGCAGTATCCTCTTTGTAACCGCCAAGCTCTAACGCTTTTTTGATGACCGGTGTAAAATCCTTATCCTCTCCGATGTGAACCATTTCAGGATAAGATACTACCTCCGTTGTAAACACGCGGTCCGCATAACTCTCTTTGACCGGCATCAGACAGTTTGTCGTATAAAGAACCGGTGCAGGGATATTTGCAAACTCCTTCTGCTGATTCTGCCATGCGGTACCAAAGTTGCCTTTTAAATGTGGGTATTTCTTTAATTCCGGGTAGGCATGTGCCGGCAGCATCTCGCCGTGGGTATAAATGTTGATTCCCTTATCTTTTGTCTGCTCTAACAACAGTTTTAAGTCATAAAGGTCATGACCGGTAATGACGATAAACGGTCCCTTTTCCACCATCAGAGGAACTTCCGTCGGTACCGGGGTTCCAAAAGTTTCTGTGTTGGCACGGTCTAACATTTCCATGCAGGTAAGGTTTACTTTTCCTGTCTCAAGCACGAGTGGAAGCAGATCTTCCATCTCGAAATCTTCTCCGACTGCAAATAATGCACGGTAGAAAAAGTCGTTTACTTCCTCATTTGTATAGCCGAGTACCATGCATGATAAGCGTATGCTGCCATACCGCGGATTCCGAATAAGATCAGGGATTTTAAGGAACGGATATCCTCATCTGCCTCCCACATCCGCTTCATATCATAATCGCTGGTATTTCCGCACGGTGACATGCAGGCTGCACATCCCGGCACCACTCTTCCTTTTTCTTCCCGGACACGGGCGATCATCTCACGCAGTGTCTCATCATTAAAATTCACATTCGTGATCGTTGTGAATAAACCTTCTATTATAATGCGGTCTGTCTGCTCTGTCTTTGGATTATTCATGCAGGCATGTGCAAGTCCACAAGTGCTCCTGTCAGTTCATCCTGTAAATCCGCTGTCACGCTTTTCTTTCCACACACGCCGGCTGCCCCTGTACATCCACTGCATCCCGCTGTCTGCTCACACTGAAAACAAAACATATGATTCTCCCTTCTACTATCCTTCTTTTTAATCTAAAATTTTTCCGTCAATTGAGATCGTTACAACATTCCATGGAATGAATTTTCCACTGTTCTTTAATGCGGTCACTGCTGCATGTTCCAGTCCGCCACAGCAAGGCACTTCCATTCGAACGACCGTCACGCTCTTGATATCATTATTTCTGATGATCTCCGTCAGCTTCTCACTGTAATCCACGTCATCTAATTTCGGGCATCCGATCAGTGTCACTTTTCCACGGATAAAATCCTGGTGGAAACTGCCGTATGCGTATGCGGTACAGTCTGCCGCGATCAGAAGTTTGCCCCGTCAAAATAAGGCGCATTGACCGGTGCAAGTTTGATCTGTACTGGCCACTGCCGCAATTCGGAGCTGACCGGTAAACCTGCATTCTGATTTTCTTCTGCAGGTTTTCTTTCAAGCTGACGCATTCTTGAACCCGGACATCCGCCGGAAAGTGCCTGTCCCATCGCCTGCATTTTTTTCTTTTTATTTTCCTGTACGGCCGCTTCATCATAGGCTGCCGCCTCACGCTCGATAAAAGAGATGGCTCCGACCGGACAGTTTGGCAGACAGTCTCCAAGTCCGTCACAGTAATCGTCACGGAGCAGTTTTGCCTTTCCGTCCACAATGCCGATCGCGCCCTCGTGGCATGCCTCCGCACAAATACCACATCCATTACATTTTTCTTCGTCTATCTGGATCACTCTGCGTACCATATAATTCCTCCTTGTTTCCGCTTCCATTTCTTTTTCTTTTGTTTTATTTACAGATTACAGACTACTCATCCTGTCATCTGTGCCCTTGACATTACTCGTACACTATACTAGAATTTTTTTCAAAAGTATGTTGTCATAACAACATTTTTAAATTTTTGAAAGAAGGTTTTCTTTTATGGATTATCAGTTTTTAAGTCAGACAATGCTGTTTTCGGGCGAATCGCCGGAAGAAATCAAAGAAATGCTCTCCTGCCTCGGTGCAGTCACAAGAAGCTACGGAAAAGGTGAGATCATCTATCATGCCGGAGAATGCGTACATTCGATGGGACTGGTGCTCTCCGGAAATGTTCAGATTGAAAGTGATGATGTCTGGGGAAATCACAGTGTACTAGATGACATAACTCCCGGCTTTTTCTTCGCCGAAACTTATGCGAGTCTGTCAAAAGAACCTCTGATGGTCAATGTGGTCTCTGCGGCTGCAAAGACCGAAGTGTTATTTTTAAATATAGGACGGCTGCTTACCACCTGCACAAACAGCTGCACACATCACAACCGCCTGATCCACAATTTGTTTTTTATTTCGGCACGGAAAAATCTGCTGCTTTCGCGCAGAATCTTCCACACCACACCAAAGTCAATCCGCGGGCGGCTGCTCTCTTATCTGTCTGCGCAGTCTGCTGCCGCAAACAGTCTTGATTTTACAATTCCGTTTAACAGACAGCAGCTCGCAGACTACCTGAATGTAGACCGCAGTGCACTTTCTGCAGAACTCTCAAAAATGCAGCGGGAGGGTCTCCTTACAACGGAGCGCAATCATTTTACCCTCTGCGAAGATCCTTTAGAATCTTAAACCATATGTACGCAGTACCAGTCTTCATCCACCTGTCTCACTTCTTCTCCGACAGAAACGATCGGATGATCCATATCGTTTAATGGGATATATTCCACGCACCCTTCCCTGCCGTCTGACATGATGACCTGCTGTTGTCTGTATACTTTTACCATATTTTTGATAAATATATTGAGAAGATTCTGGTCAATTCCTTTGCTGCCCTCGGTTACAAACCATTGCAGTACATCAAACGGAATCTTCTCTTTTTTGTAACTGCGTGCAGAAAGCATCGCATCATAAATATCAGAAATCGTTGTAATCCTTGCAAAATAAGAAATAGATTCTGCCTTTAAGCCGTCCGGATAACCTTTTCCATCCAGCTTTTCATGATGCCAGCGTACTGCATAGCGTACATCTTCGCTGATATCATCCCCAAGCAGTTCAAAAGAATATAGCGGATGTCTTTTCATAACCTCAAATTCTTCCGGTGTCAGTTTCCGCGGTGCATTTAATATTTCTTCCGGGATCTTCGTCTTTCCGATATCATGAAGCACACCTGTTAAAATCAGACTCCGGATATCTTTTTCATCGAGTCCTAACCACTGTCCCATGATCCCGTTTAAAAGTGCAACGTTTAGGGAATGTCTCTGTAATGCCTCGTCAACCGGTCTTGGCACGGTAATACACTGGAAAATCTCCCCGGCATCCACGGATACCATTCTGCCATATACTTTCTCCATCATGCCTTCCACTTCAGCATGATTGACAAACATCGCATTTTTACTCATCTGAAGCACATGGTCGATGCCTTTGCGCAGTTCTGTATACCCGGTCCTGTTTTCCAACATTTTCTGCTGTATTTCAGCCGGACGGTCTTTTCCCTTCATGATATACTCATAAGATCCGCGGAATGTTGTAATATAATTGTTGCCATCACTGAAATTGATCAGTTTATCAAGTTTGCTTTTCGTGATAACTTCTCCGCTTGGCACTAAAAGTACGCTTCCATTATAATTGTAAAGATTATCTGATAAAACAAGTCCCTCCCACAAATACTCCATCGGTACTTTTTCGAGACGTTCTGTTTTTTCGTATTTTGCCATAACCGGTACTAGACCTCCTTGTCAACCTTGATTCCTTTTAAATCTGCCTCTAAAACCTTCATGCTGCTTTTAATGTCATCAAGTCCCTGCTCCACACCGTTCATCTGCTTATGTTCTGTCGTGAGTGTCAGCATCTCATCTAACTTCATATCCGGTGCCTCATGTCTCTGCTGTTTTTCCTTTGCACGGTCCACAGCCTCTTTGGTGCCCTCGATCAGAGCTTTTTCTACCGCACGTTTTTCCTCTAAGGCATCTAAACGTTCCTGACGCTTTTCTTTTTCGTCTGCGACATCCTTTGCATCCTCTTTTGCCTCTTCCATCTTCTCATCAATGCCATCTTTCACATCAGAGACAAGCATGGAGACCACATCATCGTTTGCAGCATCCATGATAACATCGGCAGCATTTTTCGCATCCACCATTCCATGCGTCTTTAATTTTTCGATCATAATACGCTTCACATTGCCGACGGCAGCCTGCATTCCACTGGTTGTATCGCGGATCGTAACCTTTTCTTCTACCGCCTGGGCATGGATCTCAAGTGCCCGTTTCTGGTACTCTGTGAGTGGCTGCTTATCGATCTCATTTAACTTTTTCCACTCATCCCTAGTCAGTTCCTCACCCACACCGCGCCTGTATTCCTGTCTCTTTTCCAACAGGTTTAAATCCTGCTGTTCTTTGGAATCATCTGCTACGTTGCACTGTTCCTTCAATGTTTTTTCCTGGTCTTCATAACCGGCAAGTGCCTTCTTTGCCTCCGTCCGCTGTGCGTCTAATTCCGCATAGCGTTGTCTTTGCGATGCGACCGTTTTTTCCACAGCCTGGTCGTTATCCCACGCATCTTTCACCAGTTTTAAGGCACTTTTCTGTGCCATCTTTTTTCGCTGTTCGATCTGATTTTTTGTTGTCAGTACCGGACTTCCCGCAAAAAAATGCGCTTTTTCCCTGTTTATTTGCCTGCTCTGCTTTGTGCCCTGCCGCTGTATTCTGTACATTTGAAAAACCGTTTGCATTGATCGATAAATTCATAAACTCATTCCCCATTTATTGCATCCGTGAAAATCGATTCCTTTATAAATGTATCGGCATTTTTTTCTGTCACATTAATCAGAAATCAGGATCTGCCGCACTTTTGCCAGATCCATCTGCATCAGCACATGATCTGCGTCCGGTTTCTTCTCTGTGTCCGGTGAAATATTTGAATGAATGTAGAATGTATGCAGTCCGACCTCTTTTGCTCCTTTGATATCACTGACCGCATCGTTTCCGATCATAATACTCTCTTCCGGCAAAATGTGATGTTTATCCAGCAAAAGATGAAAGAAACGCGTATCCGGCTTTTTCACTTTGCACGAGGATGACAGAAAGATATCATCAAAATAAGGCTCCAGTCCCAAAAGTTTCAATTCATACGCCGTAAAAATACGCTGTGCATTCGAAAGCAGATATACTTTTTTCCTGTTTCACGCAATGCCGCAAGAAGTTCCTTTGCCCCGTCATAAAGTCTGATATATTCTGTGGAAAGGATCCGGAAAAACTGTCCAGCATGAATGGCAAGTTCTATATCTGCCTGTACCCCTTTTTTCTGAAACAATGCAAGAAAAAACCTCCTCGATCTCGATCTCTGGATGTGCTTCATGTGCATCGTCTTTTTCATGGCTGCATCAGGTCCCATCTCCTGCCGCAATGCATCCTCTTTCTGCCCCGTGAGGCACGCATACGCGTTTTTCAGTTCCTCTGCAGTATAAACCGCACCATAATAGCCGTAAAACTGCGCCAGTTTCTCCCAGAGTTCCGTTTTTTCTTCATCTGTGTGGATATCCACCAGAGTTCCATATAAATCAAATATGTAATTTTCGTATTTCATGTCAATCCTCTCTTTTGTACAAAGTCTTATTTTTCACAAAATTCTTATTTTTTCATGCCGTTTTCCACTTTACACAGCTTTGCTGCACACAATCCTGTGCATTTTATAAAAAATAACATGTTTATCTGGGAAATCAACCGGATACATCACGAATCACACGATCCTAAATTTTTTCTGAGACACAACAGGATCTTTTTTTCAAGCCTGCTGACCTGCACCTGTGTCATTCCAAGTTCTTTTGCCGTTTCACTCTGTGTCCTGTTTTCAAAATAACGGCACCGGATGAGATTCTGTTCCCGCTCATCCAGCAGTTCCATGAGCTGCTCGATCACCATCCGGTTTAATACTGCCTCTTTTTCCGGTTCATCCCTTCCGTTTTCTTCCTTTTCACACAACTGATCGACCATCAGTAACTCGTCCCCGTCTTTCTCATAGACCGGCTGATAGATGGATTCCACATCTCTTGCCGACTCCATTGCCATAATGATCTCACCGCTGCTCAACCCTGTCCGCTCTGCGATCTCAAGCAATCCCGGTTCTCTTCCAAGTTCCCCCCACAGTTCTTCCTTTGCCCTCCCTGCCTTATAAGCGTTTTCTTTTAATGTCCGGCTTACCTTTACCATACCGTCATCTCTTAAAAATCTGCGGATTTCCCCCATGATCACCGGAACTGCATAAGTGGAAAATGCAAGATTTAACGAGAGATCAAATTTATCAACCGCCTTCATCAATCCAATACATCCAATCTGAAACAATTCTTCCCTCTCATGTCCCCGGTGTTCAAACCGGTTTGCGATAGTATGTACCAGTCCCAGATTTCCTGCAATCAGCGTATCCCTTGCACCTTTATCTCCTCCATGTGCCTGCTGCATCAGTTCCTTAAAACCCTCCATATCAGACGCCCATCCCTGCACCGATCTTTTTTTCATCGTAACAGTTGTTCCTTTTCCGGGTGCTGAATGTACCTCGACTTCATCCATAAATGCTTCCATAAAAGCAAATCCCATGCCGGAACGCTCCAGTTCCGGTCTCGTCGTAAAAAAAAGGTTCCATGGCTTTTTGTACATCCGCAATCCCGTGACCATGATCTTTCACTGTGATCTCTGCATGGTTTCCGCACAGTTTACAGGACACCTCCACCTTCTCCTCCGGACTGTCATACCCGTGGATGATCGCATTTGTTACTGCCTCTGAAACTGCTGTCTTAATGTCAGAAATCTCATCCAGTGTCGGGTTTAATTCCGCCACAAACGCAGCCACCGCCATTCTGGCAAATCCTTCATTCACGGACCGCGCATCAAATTCCAGTTTCATTTCGTTTTCATTAATCTGATCTGCCTGCATATCGATTCTCCATTTCCTCTTTTTATTCTTATTTTCTTCCAAAATCCCACATATCCCATTTCTCTTACCGGACATTCCCTTGTCTGGTCTATTTCAACTGTTCGCGTAAATTCGCTGATTTCCTCTTTTCCTGGCGGATATTCCCTGCCTGGCCCATTTCCAAGCCAATTACATGTGTCTATTTTTATACCGTATCGATCCGGATCAGCTTTTGCAGGCCTGACACCATAAAAATCTTTTTTACGCGCTCATTCATATTGGCTGCTGCCACTTCGCCGCCGGAAACCCCATGCTCTTGCATCTTCCAATGATCACACCGATCCCGGAACTGTCCATAAACTCTGTTTCCCGAAAATCAAACACAAGCCGTCTGACATGATATGCCCCGATCAGAAAATCTGCCTCCATCTTAAGCCTGCCCGCCTCATGATGATCTAACTCTTTTGGCATCTGTATCGTCAGACATCCTTCTTTTAACTGATACTTTTCTTCCATAAATGCTCCTTTCCTGTTACTTTTTTAATTGGTTTAAAAGTCACCTTTTGCTTTCAATACCCTATGAATAAAAAAAGACGTCTAATATCACTTAGACGTCTTTTGTATCATCTTTATTTAATTTTTATAATGATTTTTACTCTTCAATATTGATGTAATTCTGTGCATTCGCCGCGCGCTCTGTACCCGGATACAGTTCTACGATCTTCTGATAGTAAGTCTTTGCCGTTTCAAGATCATTATTCTTACGGTAAGCCTGTGCTAAATAGTACAGTGCATATCCATCTTTGTAGGTTTCCTCCATGTCCACAACTTTTTGCAAGCTGGTGATGGATTCCTCAAATTTCTGACTGTTATAATCGCTGTATCCCTGATTATATAAGGACTCCAGATAATCAGCATTGACCTGCGCATTAATCGTCTCATAAACACTCTTTGCGCTGTCACTTAAGTATTCCTCATTGACATTGCCAAGCGCATTGCCTGCTGTCTCAATATCTCCATCCGAATAGGATGCATATGCGGATAATAACTGGTCATATGTGCTGATCTTATTCTCGGAACCTTCTGCGCTGTCCTTGACCTCAGTGATCTGGCTCGTCAGATCATCAATCTGCTTCTGCAGTGTACTGATCTCCTGATTCTTGGACGAAACAGTGTTATTCGCATCGAGCACCTGCGCTTTGGCATCATTCTGCACCTGACGGCGCACACCCGGTACAACCAGAAATCCGGTAATTGCCGCACCGATTGCAATACCGATGACCATATTAAGAATCGTACTCATTGCGGAATTGTCCTTTAAATACTTCGGCTGGATAATCGTCTCATTGCCGCTCTGGTAGGAAATCTGTTCCTCCTTCTGTTTCTTACCCGGCGTATTCTCCTTTAATCCTGCATTCACTTCTTTTAAATAACGAAGTGTGATCGTGTTATTTGCATCAATCTTTCCGGCGTTGCGCAAAGACTTCTTGGCAAGATCATATTTGCCCTCCTGAATATAGAGCAATGCTAAAAGCTGATGTCCACTGACTAATTTCGGGTTCAGTGACAGTACCTTTTTCAACTGGATAATCGCAAGATCACGGCTGTCCTGTCTGCAGTACAATAACGCCTGATTGTATTTTTTAATGGTCTGATTGATTGTCTCAAGTCTTGATCTGTTATTCTGTATTTCATCCAGATAACGGCTTGCGGCATTCTCAGCAGGCTGATAGTTCTTACTGATGACCACTCTGTCAATGCCTCCACCACTTCGCCCATCTCAAAGTAGATGAGTCCCAGCAGATTTCTTGCATCTATATTTAATTTATTGAATTTCAGGCTTGTTTTCAAGCTTTCTATTGCTCCTGAAAGATCACGGACACTCGCCTTTGCCAGTGCATCATTGTAATATTCATTGGATGCCATGACAATTTTTTTATATATTTTTACATTTACGCCGCATTCAGGGCAGATATTTTCCCTTCCAAGCTTTGCTCCACAATTATAGCACTTCATTCTTTCCCTCACTTCATGAATTTACATTCGACTTTTCCAAAAGATGTCTTACATATTATGTTTTAACTCCTGCATCATCTCTTTTAAAACATCTGTCATATCTGTTAATTCATGATTATATATTGCCTGTTCTGCCTCTTCTACCTCTAAGCTCGGTTTAAAATTCTTTAATTCTTCTTCAAAATTAATCATAATCGACCTGTCCTTTTCTGCCATTTGTTTATGGCAAACATCTATTTTAAGATTCTTCTCTCCACCACATAATTAAGGGCAAAAAGAATCACCACTATATTATAATATAGTGGTGACAATAATCAAGTAAATTTATATTAAGTTTTTCGTAAAACTTCTGCCATATTCGACAGCAGTTTTATGAGCATTCTCTCGTCTTGATCTTATCCTGCAGCTTGTAAAACTCAGCTGCTTTTACATAATTCTGTACAAGCAGCTTGGTATCCTCGATCTGGATCACAGCTCCCGGATAAGTCTCCCGCAAAACGGTAACACATGCACCGCTCGCACTCTCGATCAGATTGCGCAGCTGCTTTGCCTCTTCTTTGCTGTGTGCTAATGTCGCAGTATCACGGATCTTGATACGGAGCAATGTCACTCGCCTCGGATCGTCTTTGTAGCTGACTCCACGCGCTTTTTCCAGCTCTTCAAACTTGCGCAGCCCCTCTTCAATCTGTGCCAATCCCTGACTCAACTCCTGAATCGTCTTTTCTAACTGTCTGAGTTTTGCATATCCTTCCGGACTTGCACCAGCCATAATAACGGTCTTTTTCTCGGCATCATTTCCTAATGTCGTAACCTCGATTCCACACACTCCATGTGTAAGGCCACCGATGATGCTTCCGCGTTTTCCATTCATGATGATCTTTCCAAAGCACTGTACCTGACAATCCATCAACACATCTGCACGGATATCGCCTGCACATTCAATACGGGTAAATTCAAAAAACTTTGCGGTAATACTGCCTTTTGTCTTTACTGATGCCTTATTTCCACCGAGCATTCCACTTCTTAAAATAATATCTTTCCCTGCCTCTAAAGTACATGCCTCGACGATTCCATCCACAGTGATCGTACCACTTGCTTTTACGATAACGCCGCTTTCCACGCTTCCGTGGATCACAACATCACCATGAAAATCAATGTTGCCACTGGAAAGATCTGCATTGCCGGACAATTCATGTACCGGAAGGATCACAACCCTGTCATTCTGTGTCTCGATCTTACCACTCATCAGCGCAACATAGGTATTATCATCCTTGCGTTCAAATCCTTTTCCTTTCAGTGGAAGCTGTTCTCTTCCCCGCTTTGCAGGTATTGGCTTTCCAGTGACTGTCTTGCCGTCTATTCCCTCCACACAAGGATGGTACTCCGCGATCACCTGATCCTGCACCACAGACTCTATCGACTTTACAGACCAGTAATCCACGGTTCCATCCGGACGTATCAGCGGTTTTTTATCAAAGTTGCAGTTAAAATTGTAATCATAATAACCGTCTTTTCCGTCTACCGGCTCTGTTCCCTGCGCAACTAACGTCTCCACACCATATTTTTTTTCATCAATCAGCTCCGTCAACGCTGCTTCATCTATTCCGTACTTGACACCTCTGTCATCCAATGCTTTCTGCAATGATTCAATTGTATATTCTCCCCCATCGTCTGGTGTTATAAGCATAACATACGCTTCCATGCTATCTGCCGTCATCCGTACGATTGGTTTTTCTTCTGTTACCATAGGCGTGCTCCCCAATTCTTTCTGATGTATGTATATATAGTAACGTAGAATATTCCTTATCCTATATAATACTAGTATTTTTATGCTTTTTCAAGTAAATTCTTTAACACAACGCATCCTTTTTGGTGCTATTTTACCAAAAAAGAGCTATACAAGGCAGGCACCACTTTACCGGCTGACCAGTAAAGATGATACCCATCGTGCATAGCTCCTTCTTATTATATCATGAAGCAATGCTTCATGATCATGATCTACACGAGCTTCGCTCGGCAGTCTTATTATATCATGTGCAAAATCAGCACATGATACAATTCGCCGTTCTTGCGCTCATTATCTTGCAATTATTTTGACATCTGTGCCAAACGTTCTTTGACCTGCTCCATCATCTGTTCGTATCCGGCAAGTTTGTCCTTCTCTTCCTGCACTTTTGCTTCCGGTGCTTTGCTTAAGAATTTTTCATTCGAAAGCATTCCCTTAGAACGTGCAAGCTCTTTCTCTAAACGTGCCTGCTCTTTTAACAGACGCTCTTTTCCTTCTCGAAATCAACCAGATCTTCTAATGGCAGATACAGTGTAGCGCAGGGATCACAACAGATACTGCATCCTCCCCGATGCCTGTCTTATCCTGCTGCACCATGACCTCACTTGCTCCGGCAAGGTTTGCATAAGCCTCTTTGGTCAGTTCAAAGGAATCACGCAAAGCGGCATCTTCAGCAACAATAAAGATTTTCGCTTTTCTTGATGGCGGAACATCCATCTCTGTGCGCACATTACGGACACCTTTTACCAGATCCTTGCAGTGCTCTAACATTTCTTCCTCTGCCGGGAAATTCCAGTCAGCACGGTACTCCGGCCATTTTGCAAGCATGATCGTGTCTTCTTCCGGATGCAGTGTGCAGAAAATCTCTTCTGTGATAAACGGCATGAACGGATGAAGCAGTTTTAATGCCTCTGTCAGTACGGTCTTTAATGTCCAGAATGCTGCGTTTGCAGATGCCGGATCATTTTCTTTATTATAAGTACGAGTCTTAGTGATCTCAATGTACCAGTCACAGAATTCATCCCAGATGAAATCATAAACTTTCTGTACGGCGATTCCCATCTCGTACTTATCCATATTTTCTGTCACGTCTTTTGCAAGTGTGTTTACCTTGGATAAGATCCACTTATCTGCCGGTTTTAACTCACCCAGTGACGGCTCCTTGATCTCGCTTCCCTCAAGGTTCATCATGATGAAACGGGATGCATTCCATACTTTGTTGGCAAAATTTCTGGATGCCTCAACACGCTCCCAGTAGAAACGCATATCATTTCCCGGTGCATTTCCGGTGATCAGTGTCAGGCGGAGTGCATCTGCGCCGTATTTATCGATTACTTCGAGCGGATCAATACCGTTTCCTAAAGATTTACTCATCTTGCGTCCCTGGGAATCACGAACCAGTCCGTGGAACAATACGGTATGGAACGGTGCTTTGCCCATCTGCTCATAGCCGGAGAAAATCATACGGATGACCCAGAAGAAAATGATATCGTATCCGGTTACAAGTACATCGGTCGGATAGAAGTAATCCAGATCTTCTGTCTTATCCGGCCAGCCTAATGTGGAGAACGGCCAGAGTGCGGATGAGAACCAGGTATCTAAAGTATCCGGATCCTGCTCCATGTGATCACATCCGCATTTCGGACATTTCTCCGGTGCAGCCTTTGCTACCACCATCTCACCGCAGTCCGGGCAGTAATAAGCCGGGATGCGGTGTCCCCACCAGAGCTGTCTGGAAATACACCAGTCACGGATATTGTCAGTCCAGTTAAAGTATGTTTTCTCCATACGTTTTGGAAGTAACTGGATGTCTCCGTTTTTCACTGCTTCCACAGCCGGTTTGATCAGTTCATCCATCTTTACAAACCACTGCTGTTTTACCATCGGCTCAACGGTTGTGCCGCAGCGGTCATGGGTTCCTACGTTGTGGGAATGCGGCTCTACTTTTACAAGCAGTCCCTGTTTTTCAAGATCCTCCACCAGTGCTTTTCTGCACTCGTAGCGGTCCATGCCCTCATATTTTCCGGCATAATGGTTCATTGTTGCATCGTCGTTGATGACGGTGATCTCCTCTAAGTTGTGACGTTTTCCAACCTCAAAGTCGTTCGGGTCATGTGCCGGTGTGATCTTTACACATCCGGTTCCGAACTCTTTGTCAACATAAGCGTCTGCGATCACCGGGATCTCGCGGTCTGTCATCGGAAGTTTTAACATCTTTCCGACGATGTCTTTGTAGCGGTCGTCGTCCGGGTTCACTGCAACTGCGGTATCACCAAACAATGTCTCCGGTCTTGTCGTTGCGATCTCAACAAATCTTCCCTCTTCGCCGACAACCGGATAGTTGATGTGCCAGAAGAATCCGTCCTGCTCTTCGTGCTCTACCTCGGCATCTGAGATGGAAGTCTTACATACCGGACACCAGTTGACGATACGGGAACCTTTGTAGATCAGCCCTTTTTCATATAATTTTACAAATACCTCAAGTACTGCCTCAGAGCAGCCCTTGTCCATCGTAAAACGCTCTCTCTCCCAGTCTGCGGAAGATCCCATTTTCTTTAACTGGTTGATGATGCGGCTGCCGTACTCGTCACGCCACTCCCAGCATTTTTCTAAGAATCCTTCTCTTCCAAGATCACGCTTGTCGATGCCCTGTTTTTTCAGGTTCTCGATTACTTTCACTTCTGTTGCGATGGAAGCGTGGTCTGTACCCGGCTGCATAATGCGTTGTAACCCTGCATTCTCTTATAACGTGTTAAAATATCCTGCATGGTGTTGTCGAGAGCATGTCCCATGTGAAGCTGTCCTGTGATGTTTGGCGGCGGCATCACGATGGTAAACGGCTTTTTGCTGCGGTCAACTTCGGCGTGGAAATAGCCGTTGTCTTCCCATTTTTTGTATAAACGGTCTTCAATGCTTTTTGGATCGTAGGTCTTTGCTAATTCTTTACTGCAATTCTGACACATAATCTGTTCTCCTTTTTTAGTTCTGATAGATAGGCGGTTTTGATTCACAGGACATAATTTCCTATGAATTAAAAAAGCCTTCGTATTCCATACGGAATACAAAGGGCGAATATGATCGCGGTACCACCTTTGTTGGTGCTCATGTCCAGCCAGTTCCATATCTGACCGGTCATCCTGTAACGTGGATGAGTCGTGAATACCTGTGCATATCTGCAATGCCTGTTCTTATATCCTGTCATACAGCTATGCTTTCTCAGCATTCCGGTTCAAAAGCTACCTTCCACATATCTTTCTCTGGGATGTCTTTCAGCCGGTGAACTTCCCTCTCTGCAAAGAGTTTATGTGTACTCCTCTTTCTCACAACCTTTGTTTTTTGCTGTTTTTATCATACGAGGGGACGCGGGGTTTGTCAACTGTTTTTTTAGATCTCTTCCTCCACCATACTCTTATTCCTCGTAAACAGATCATAGATACATGGCACCACGATCAGTGTCAGCAGCGTTCCATATAGCATACCGCCCTCTGTCACGATCGCCATCGGCTGCATCATCTCCGAACCGCTTCCAAGTCCCATCGCCATCGTGGACATTGCAAGGATCGTGGTCAGTGCCGTCATTAAGATCGGGCGCAGTCTCGTTCTTCCGGCTGTGACAATCGCCTCCTTTTTATCCATGCCCTCTCTTCTCAGCTGATTGATATAATCGACTAACACGATTCCGTTATTGACGATGACACCCGCTAACATGACAAATCCGATCATGGATACCACGCCGACTTCATTGTCTGTCACAAACAGAGCAAAGAAACCTCCCGTAAATGCAAGCGGAATCGTGAACATAATAATAAAAGGCGACAAAAATGACTGGAACTGTGCAACCATGATAAGATAAATAAATACCACCGCTAAGATCAGCATCAGATACAATTGGTTCATCGCATCCCGGATCGTCTCATCCTCCCCGGTCATGGAGATCTCATATCCATCCGGCAGCTTGATCTTATCTAATCCTTTCTGGATCTGGTTACTTACCAGCGTCACATTGTGATCTTCATCCACACCGGCTGTCACGCTGATATAGCGCGTCTGCGAGCTTCTGTTTATCACATTTAAGGACTCACCTTCCTCAAACTCTGCGATATCTTTCAGGGGAATATCTGTTGTCTCTCCGCTGATACGGTCTGTATAAGGAAATGTCAGCTTACGGATATCCCCTGGCGTGACATCCGCCTGTTCCCCACTCTGCACATATACTTTATAGTCTTTTAAATCCGTCGAGATCGTTGTGGATGACGTATTCGATGCAAGCTGTTTATAGACAAGCTGATACACCTGCGCTGTTGTCATGCCATATTTTGCAGCTTTTTCTTTGTCCACTTTTACCGTGAAAGACGGTGTCGTATCTCCAAGACCATCGTCCACATCTACAGTGCCCTCCGTCTTTTCCACGACTTCTGCGATCTGCCTGCGAGTTTCTGCAGCTTATCTAAATCTTTTCCGCTGACCCGCACGGAAATACCGCTTCCAAAAAGGAACTCATATCCGACGCAGAGCTGTCCGTATTCACGTCGCAGTCAAGATCCGCTGTAAGCGCCTGTATCGAGGCAGTGATCTCACTGCCAGTCGCCCCGGAATCATCGATGAGCACGTACATGGTCACACTGTCCGTACTGCCGCCCATCGACATGATTCCACCGCCGCCTGCCATGGCTCCGATCGAATCCACACCGGAGATGCCAGAGATCTTATCCACAACCTCATCCGCGCGCTCCGTCAGTTCCTCAAATGTCAGCTTTTCATCCTCTTTCGCTGAAACCGTGACCGTGAGCTGCTCTGTCTCCATATTCATGTCCATAAAGGTAAATCCTTTGGAAACGGAAAGCGTCACACTTGCCACCAGAAAAACTACCACACAGATCAGTACGATCGGTTTAAACCGCAGTGCCACACGCAGAACTTTTTCATATCCATCTAAAATGCGGTCAAACCACGGATGTTTGATTTCCCTGGTATTCTTCAGCGCACCGGATGCCATCATCGGTACAAACGTCAGCGCCACAATCAGACTTGCCGCTAACGTATAGGCGATCGTGAGTGCAATATCCACAAACAGCTGCCTTGTGATACCCTCCGTAAAAATGATCGGCGCAAACACACAGACCGTTGTGAGCGTGGATGCAAAAATAGCTCCTGCCACCTGTCCTGCTCCTTCAACTGCTGCCTTCCGGATCGATAATCCCTGATTCCTGAGCCGGTAAATATTTTCGATCACGACAATCGAATTATCTACAAGCATGCCGACGCCAAGCGCAAGACCGGACAATGAAATGATATTTAACGATATTCCGGTAAAATACATCAAAACGATTGCAAAAACACGCTGAGTGGAATAGAGCATGCGATCACCAGAGTCGGTTTGATATCCTTTAAAAACAGAATCAGAATAAGTACGGCAAGAATTGCACCTACAATCATATTTTCCATGACTGACTCCACAATGGTATCAATGTAAACTCCCTGATTCATCAAAATCGTCATGTGAAGTTTGTCATTTTCTTTTTCCAGTGATTCAAATCTGGTTTTGATCCGTTTTGTTACATCCCCGGTAGAGTACCCGGTCTGCTTCTCAATGGAAAGCATAATCGCAGGATTTCCGTTTACCTTGGAATAGGAATCTCCCGTATCGTCCACCACTTCTGTTTCTGCAACATCCGATAAGCGGATTGGCTCGATTCCATCCAGTCCTACATCCACAAGCACAAGATCTTTTAGTTCCTCCACCGACGAAACTTTGTCCCCGACACGCACCAGATATTGTTTCTTATCTTCATTGACATAGCCAGCCGGCATGGAAAAATTCTGTGCTGTCAATATTCCGCCTAATGTTTCCACCGACAAAATCTGATTCAGATCTGCAGAATCAAGCGCGCTCTGCTTTGACTCGTCTAATTTTTCCTGTCCCTGCTCTAACCGGACTTCCCCGACCGCAAGCTGTGCAGACGCTTCACTCATCTCTAAGATCCCGTCGATCTCCATCCGGTTTAACGTTACATACGCATCATCTAAGGTAGTTTTTCCATCTGTAACCTGTTCCTGTGCAGTCTGCAGAGCTGCCATTGCTGTTTGGATCTCAACCTGTTTTTGTGACAGCTGCGTAATCACCTGCGGAATATCATCGATCGAACTAAGACTCACATTTAACGCTGCTAACCGATCTGCCACTGCTGATTTAAGGATGTATTCAGTTCTAACAGTTCTTCCTGTAATAATTCCAGACGTTTTCCTGCTTCCGCAATGCTCTCCTGATTTTCCCCGGTCATCGCAAGGATCTGATTGATCTGTTCCTGATCTCCTGAAATCTTCGCCTCCTCTAAAAGTTCTTCTATACGTCTGCTTCCATCGTCACTGTTCATCTGGGCTTCTTTTTGTGCCTGTTCAATGTCTGCTTTTAATCCCATTCCCTGTTCATAAATACTCTGGAGTTCCGGGATTGCCCGCTTTATCAGCTCATCGGTCGCTTTCAATACTGTATAATTCTGACCCAGATCTGATTCTGCCACAAACGCCTGCGACTTACCATTGATCACTTCATTTTCTGCCTGTCCAAGCTGGTTTGCAAGCTGATCTTTTCCGCTTTCCATCTGCCTGCGTCCACTCTCCACCTGCTCGGCAGCCTGATCGAGCTGTTCCTGCGGTTCAGTAAACTGTTCCTCGATCTTACTCTGGATCTTCTGATTCAGTGCATCGATTTTATCCTGATCTAATGTGACATGAATGTTCTCTTCCACAGTTCCGGTTGTAGAAACAGATGCCACACCGTCGATACTCTCAAGCACCGGCGAAAGTTCATTTTCCACATAATCCGAAATCTCTGACTGCGTCATGCCTTCCACATCGGCAGATGCCACCATTACAGGCATCATATCCGGGTCGATCTGCATGATCATCGGCTTCCCGGCACCATCCGGAAAACTGCCTCTAACTGGTCTAATTTCTGCTGGATCTCGATAATGACCGAATCCATATTGGCATTCTGCTCATACTCTAAGATCACCATCGAATAATTATCGTAGGAGGCAGAACTCACATTTTTGATGCTCGAAGTCGTCGCCATGGATGCCTCGACAGGTGCTGTCACATCGGATTCCACTTTCTCCGGGCTTGCCCCCATATCCGTCGTAATGACTAAGGCATATGGCAGACTCATATCCGGCAGTAGATCTGTGGTCATTTTGTTAGGGATACGGCTCCTAACACAATGACTAAGATCACGCCTACGATCACAGTATACGGTTTCTTCACACTTAATTTTGACAACACTCTCTTTTGTCCCTCCACCTGAATACGCAAGACATTTGTAATAAACACCTGGCAGCAAATATTTTGCCACAATATATTTAGTTTACCTGTTTCAAAATGGATTGCAAGACTTTCGTACCAGTTATATTTTTTTAGATTGCTGATTAAGGCAGAATCCTGTGCACAAAAAAGCCCCTGTCAGCTATACACCTATACAAAACTGACAAGAGGCTTTTCTCTTATACCTGCTGTATTCCTACTCTTCCTCTGATTCCTCATCATCCACGATCGCTGCCGTAGCACCTGATACTGCTGACACTACTGCAACCACAGTCGCTATGATGACTACTACAAGTAAACAAATCAGAAAAATCCATAATCCTGTCTCTGTCATATTCCTCTCCATTTCTATGTGTATTTTACAAAGATCCAGCCTGTCCGTTCTTGTCTGCACCCATGTACCCCAACACATCCGATCCTTTATTTCTACTAATCATAGATAATAGTATAGCACACAACCGGCTTATTTACCAGTGACATTGTCAAAGATTTCATCAAAAATAAGAGTTAAAAAATGAGACCACCCATATGGCAGTCTCATTTTATGTAGTACAGCAATCCGTTTATTAACCCTTTACGCTTCCAAGTGCAACACCCTGTACGATGTGTTGGATAAGATCAGATATACAATGATAACCGGGAAGATGGAAAATGCGATCATCACATATACCTGCCCCATATCAAACTTGAGCCAGTCAGCCGCACGCAGCTGTGCGATTAAGATAGGCAGTGTTTTTTTCTTGTCATCATGTAAGATCAATGCCGGTGTGAAGTAGTTGTTCCAGCTGCTTACGAATGTGAAGATCATCTGCACAGCAATTGCCGGTTTCATCAGTGGCATTACAATTGCATTGAAGGTACGGAATTCACCGGAACCATCGATACGTGCTGCCTCGATCAGTGACAACGGCAGTGTACTCTCCATATACTGTTTCATATAGAAAAATGTAACCGGAGCCGCAATCGTCGGCACGATCAGAGGTATAAAGGAATCCTCTAAGTTCATGTTGGAAACAAGTTTGATAAATCCAAGTGCAGTTACCTGTGTCGGAATCATCATGATCATCAAAATAAACGGATAAATGTATTTTTTCAGTTTGAAATCATATGCATGGATCGCATAAGCTGTCATCGTTGAAAAATATACGCTGAGTACTGCACTGAGCGAAGAAACGATCAGACTGTTGAACATACCGTTCCATACCGGAAGCGTTCCATTTCTCAAATTCTTCCAGTTTTCCCACAGATGGCTGCTCGGAACCAGCGTAAAACCTGACTGTAACTCACCGTTTGATCTGGTTGCATTGATAAACAGTACATAAAACCAGAACAGACACAATATGGAAACAATGATCAGTACGATATATGCGATCAGTCTTCTTGCATGAATTCCTACACCTTTTTTTCAGATTACGATTTTCATTCATGATCTTCACCCCTTCCTCTTATCATTGCCGGTTATCTTAAATACTACCAGGCTTAAGATACCTGTAATGATAAACAGAACAACTGACAATGCACCAGCCATACCATAGTTCTTGCTGTAGAGATGTTTATTTAAGAACATGATCAGCGTCATGGTAGAACGCATCGGGTCACCGGTTCCATTGGTTAAGATCTGCGGTACATCGAATAACTGTAAACCACCGATCAGAGATGTAATAACCACATATACAAGAATCGGACGTAACAATGGCAATGTGATCTGCCAGAATACCTGGAAGAAGTTGCACCATCAACTTCCGCTGCCTCAAACAAAGAGGTATCAATACCCATCATACCTGCCATTAAAAGGATCGTTGTATTACCAAACCACATCAGACAGTTCATTAACGCGATCAGCCCTCTTGCACTGCCCGCATTGGATAAAAATTTGTACGGTGTATCAATAAATCCGATCTGCATCAGCATCGAGTTGATGGGTCCTCCATCGGAGAACAATGTAAAGAATAACATGGAAAATGCAGATGCCATGATCAGGTTTGGCAGATATACGACTGTTTTAAAGAAACGGGTTCCTTTTAATCTGAGACGTACATCAGAGAACCATGCTCCAAGTACCAGTGACAAAATGATCTGCGGTATGAAACACATGATCCATAATAACATGGTGTTTTTGGTATAAATCCAGATATCTCCATCGGAGAAAAGCTTTTTATAGTTTGCAAGTCCGACGAAATTCGGTCCGACCTGCGTCAGTCCTGACATATAGTTTTCAAAGAAACTGTTGTAAATAGTGCTGATCAACGGAATCAGCTGAAAAATAACATATACTACAATAAAAGGAATCAAAAAGATATATCCCCATTTATTGTATCTTACTACCTTTCCACTGCTTTTTTCATAACAACCTGACCTCCTTTTCCAGAGTGCATAATTTTCGCCCACAGAGCTCACAGCATCCCTCACCTTTACCCTGTGTAAGTCTGCTGTCAGCTCTGCGCTTACAGTTTTTACACAAATTTGGATATAAAATGAGCCGCGCCCGCCTCCCTTACGGTCCGGCAGGCGCGGCATCAAATCATTTTTTATACCATTCGTCTGCTTAGTATGTTAACTCCGGATATTTCTCTACAACTGCTTTGTAGAACAGATCTAATGCCTCTTCTTTTGTAGCAGTTCCCTCGAAGTAGTTCTTCATTGCGTTCTGGAACTCTTCGTTACATCCCTGATCGTATGCAGAAAGGTTGCTTAAATCAAGTTTGGAAACACCTGCGCTGTAAATACCAAGTGGATTCTGTCCGCCTAAGATCTTGCTTGAATAAGAGCTGTCAGCCATCTCAGCGATTACATCCTGGTTATTTACGAAATCGTCATCTTTCTCGATGATATCTTTCATAACATCATCATTGGTTGTCATCTGAAGCATGATATCTTTTACAAGGCTCTGGTTATCAGTTCCGTTTGCTGCACAGATCCATGTACCACCCCAGAAGAAGCCCTGCGGTCCTTCGGTTGCGCCCCAGCCACCGTTGTAACCGATACTGCCTTCGGTATCTGCTGCCATTGAAAAGTTTACTAACCATGCAGGTCCAAAGTAGCAGAATACATTTCCTTCCGGATAGAAACCTTTCTTCCAGTCATCACTCCACAGTTCGTATGTTCCTGTCTCGCCTGCATCTACAAGTTCTTTGGAATCATCAACCCATTTCATAATGTTATCATCAATATTGATTTTGCCATCAACAACCCATTTGGAAGAAACGTTGTTGGAATATACACGGTATGTATCATTTACGGAAGATGTGATGGTGTAGCCGGCATCTTTCATCTTCTTTGCTGTATCATTAAATGTATCCCAGTCTTTCACATAATTCTGAACCTCTGCCGGATCATCAGACCTAATACTGCTTTTGCTGCATCTCTGTTATAGAATAATACGCCAGGACAGCCCTGCCATGAAACACCTTTTAATACGCCGTTAGAATCTGTAACAACATCTTTGGTGTACTGATACTGTTTGGAAAGATCTGAATCAGTAATTCCAAGATCAGATACTGCCATTGTGTAATCGGTATCTACATATTTCAATGCATAATCAGCTTCTACTAAGAAGATATCGATCTTGTCATCTGCTGATGCATCAGCCTGTTTTAATAATGTTGCATCCAGATTGTTCTGATATGCATTGTCATCGTTTGGTGTAATGTTCCATTTTACAGTTACATCACCGATCGTACCTGTGGTTGCATCCACCTCAGTATATCCCGGATAATGATCTGTAACACGGCTCTTAAACTCTTCGTTCCAGCAGTAGATGTTAAGTACTTTTCCTTCATCTGAAGCACTTGCATCTGAAGCTGCAGCTTCGGTCGCCGGTGCTGCCTCATCTGTGGCTGCTGCGTCACTGCTGCCCGTATCTGCTGAGCTGCTGTTTCCGCTGTTTGTGCTGGTGTTTGCTGCGTTATTACCGCCGCATCCTGCCATCATGGTTACAAGCATTGCTGTACATAATAATGTGCTAACGATTTTCTTCTTCATAGAAAACCCTCCTCCTTAATATGTGGTCTTTTGACCATTGTTTTTGTTGTTTTGCTGCTTTGAAAGCAGATAGTCCGGAATCTTCTGCCGCTTCTCCGCATACATCTCTGCAAAAATGCTGTCCGCATGTAGCTGCAACTACATTTAAATGCGTCCAACAGATTTACCTGCAACTAAGATCCCTTCTATAACGACTCTCTCTACGAGAGTTGTTCTCGGTTTCTCAATGGAGCCAATCAGCCGCTTGGCTGCCTCACTCCCGATCAGCTCTGTGTCCTGTCTGATCGTCGTAAGCTGAGGATGTAACAACTGCGACATCCTCGTTCCGTCATATCCTGCAATCGAAATATCCCGCGGAATCCGAAGTCCCATCTCTATGATGACGTTCCTTCCTCCTATTAAAGAGGTGTCATCCGGATAAATGATACAGGTTGGCGGATCTTCTAAATTGAGCAGCTCTTTTGTCTGTTTTGCTGCCTCCCTGGTCTCTAAGTAATCTGCTGTCCGGATGTATTCATCCGGAATCTTCAGACCAAGTTCATCCACCGTCCGGTAGAAACTTGCCAGCCGGTCTTTCGTAACGTAAGAAGCCTGCTGCCCATGAATATATGCAATTTTCCGATGTCCCTGCCCGTATATATATTTTACAAGATCTTCCATACCCTGAATATTGTTGGAACTGACTGCCGTACAGTTATGATGTACATAATCAATCGTAACGACCGGCAGGTCACTATTCATCAGTTCTAAGACATCCGGGTCATTGAAATCGGCACAGACGATCGCAACTCCTTCAAAATTCCGGTATCTGCAATGTTCATAATAGGACATCTTGCGATTTTCAAAACAGGTATTGATAAATGTAATGTCATATCCCTGTTTCTCCGACTGAACTTTTAATCCATTCAGCACTCCGGAAAAATACTCATGTGTCAAACCGCTTCCCGCCTCTTCTTCAAAGAGAACTCCTATATTATAAGAACGGTTTGTCTTTAGTGCTCTCGCCGCCGCATTTGGAAAATAACCAAGTGCTTCTGCTGTCTTTCTGACACGGCTCTTTGTCTCTTCGCTGATATCTCTCTGGTCATTTAAAGCCTTGCTTACGGTGGCAGTAGATACTCCACATTTCTCTGCAATCGTTTTTAATGATACCATGGAAACCTCCAGCTTCTCTTCGAAAACGAAATCCTGTTTCTGAAATATTTCTTAATCGTTTTCGTACTTTTACTATATGTCATCCATAAGCAAATTGCAACTGGTTTTTGGCAATTCGTCGCTTTTTACACTTTTTTGCAGTAGTTTTTGTGCATTTTTACATTAAATATTAGACCAATTATCTGTAATCTCAGTACTTTGTATCTAATTCTTATACGTTTTCGTAAAATATTTTAATTATTCATCAGAAAATAGCTATTGTCGCTTTCATCCATAAAAGTATATTTTTTTTGTCTAATCTGCTATATTTGCCTGTTTTTCAATGTTTTGTATTGATTTTTATTCTTTCTGAATATATACTTTTTATTAAAGGATGAAAACTTAATCGTTTTCGAAATCGTTACTTATCAATATTTATGTATATGGAGGATTTTATTATGAAATTCGGTTATTTCGATGACACCAACAAAGAATATGTCATCACATCTCCAAAAACACCACTGCATGGATCAACTACCTTGGTTCCGAGAACTTCTTTTCCCTGATCTCAAACACCTGCGGCGGTTACAGTTTCTACAAAGATGCAAAGTTACTCCGCCTGACCAGATACCGTTATAATAATGTACCGCTCGATTCCAATGGACATTACTACTATGTTAAAGATGGTGACACGATCTGGAATCCGGGCTGGATGCCTTCCAAAACAGAACTGGATGCTTACAGCTGCCGTCACGGTATGGGTTATTCCGTATTTAAAGGAACCAAAAATAAACTGACCGCAGAGCTTACCTCTTTTGTTCCGGTCGGTGAGACATGTGAAGTTGGAAAACTCTCCCTTACCAATGAGAGCAATGAAATCCGCAATTTTTCTGTTTTCTCATATGTAGAGTTCTGCCTGTGGAACGCAATGGACGATATGACCAACTTCCAGCGTAACTTCTCCACCGGTGAGGTTGAGATCCACGGTTCTGCTCTTTATCATAAGACCGAATACAGAGAGCGCAGAAATCATTACGCTGTTTACGCTGTCAACGCTCCGATCGCCGGTTTTGATACAGACCGTGACTCGTTCTTAGGCGCTTACGGTGAAAACTCTGCTCCGGAAGTTGTTGTAAACGGAACTTCAAAGAATTCTGTTGCAAGCGGCTGGGCACCGATCGGTTCCCACCACCTTGAAGTATCTCTTGCTCCGGGCGAGACAAAGACCTACGTTTTCGTACTTGGTTATGTTGAGAATCCGGTAGAGGAAAAATGGGTTGGACGTGCTGAGGATGGAGTCATCAACCGCAAACGTGCCGATGAACTTCTCTCCCGTTTTGATACCGCAGAAAAAGCAGACGCAGCACTCGTCAAATTAAAAGATTACTGGAACGAACTGCTGTCCCATTTTACCATTTCTTCCAGTGAGGAGAAATTAGACCGTATGGTAAACATCTGGCACCAGTATCAGTGTATGGTTACCTTTAACATGAGCCGTTCCGCATCTTACTTTGAGTCCGGTATCGGCCGTGGCATGGGATTCCGTGATTCCTGTCAGGATCTGCTCGGTTTCGTACATCTGATCCCTGACCGTGCGAGAGAGCGTATCTTAGATATCGCAGCTACCCAGTTCGAGGACGGAAGTGCTTATCATCAGTATCAGCCGCTCACCAAAAAAGGCAACTCTGACATCGGAAGCGGCTTTAACGATGATCCGTTATGGCTGATCGCCGGAACTGCAGCTTATATCAAAGAGACCGGCGATTACTCAATTCTCGACGAGATGACACCATATGACAGCGATGCTTCCAAAGCAACCACTTTCATGGAGCATTTGCGCCGTTCCTTCCATTATACAATGGAACATCTGGGACCGCACAATTTACCGCTGATCGGACGTGCCGACTGGAACGACTGTCTCAACTTAAACTGCTTCTCGACTGAGCCGGGTGAATCTTTCCAGACTTTTGGTCCTTCCGAGGCCCGAATGCTGAATCCGTATTTATCGCAGGTATGTTTGTCCGCTACGGAAAAGATTATGCAGCAATCTGCCGCCATCAGGGCATGACGGAGGAAGCAGAACTTGCAGAGAAAGCAATCGCAGAGATGGAAAAAACCGTTATGGATGCCGGCTGGGATGGCGAATGGTATCTGCGTGCTTACGATCATTACAAAAATAAGATCGGTTCAAAAGAATGCGAAGATGGCAAGATCTTTATTGAGCCACAGGGCTTCTGTGTTATGGCTGAGATTGGTTTAGAGGAAGGCTGCTGCTTAAAGGCAATGGAATCCGTCGAAAAATATCTCGACACGAAATACGGTATCGTACTGTTACAGCCGCCTTACCACAGATATCATGTGGAACTTGGTGAGATTTCTTCTTATCCACCAGGATACAAAGAAAACGCAGGTATCTTCTGTCACAACAACCCATGGATCTCTATCGCGGAGACTGTAATTGGCAGAGGCAACCGTGCCTGGCAGGTATATACAAGAACCTGTCCTGCATACATTGAGGATATCAGCGAGATCCACCGCACAGAGCCTTATGTATACTCCCAGATGATTGCCGGAAAAGACGCCCCGAACTTCGGTGAGGCAAAGAACAGCTGGCTGACAGGAACCGCCGCATGGACCTTCCTCAATGTTTCCCAGTTTATCCTTGGTATCCGCCCGGATTATGATGGTCTGACTGTTGATCCTTGTATTCCATCCAAATTAGATGGTTTTACCGCCAAACGTGATTTCCGCGGTGTCAGCTACCATATCACCGTAAAGAATCCAAATCATGTGGAAAAAGGTGTGCTTTCCATGATCGTGGATGGACAGCCGGTAGAGGGAACTACGATTCCATTCTCGGCTGAGAAGAAAGATGTAAATGTAGAAGTAACGATGGGCTAACCTCCCTGCCTGTCTTTACCTGACAAAAGAAGCCTTCTTTTTATGAAGGCTTCTTTTGTATCCCAAACTAAAATGTTTCATTTTTTCTGTATTTGCGTGGTGATATACCTTTTATCTTTCGAAACGAATCCCCAAAATAGTTACTGTCATTAAATCCACATTCAAAAGCAATATCTGTGATAGATTTATTCGTTTCCAGCAGCAGCCTGCATGCATTCTGTATCCGGAGATTAATAATATATTCTTTAAACCCGAACCCCGTCGCTGTCTTAAATCTCTTAGACAAAAATGACTTATTCATGTCAAATTTATCCGCCACATCTTCCAGTAAAATATTTTCCGTATAATGTTCAAAAATATATGTTGCAACTTCCTGGATTTTTCGGTTATCAACATCAATCTCTTTTATAACATTGTCCTCATACTCCTTGCATCTTATGATAAACAGCAAAAGTTCAACAAGTCCTGCTTTTATAAATGCCGTTGATAATATGTCCGGCGTATCATTTTCAAACATTAACTTATCCAGCAGGGAATCCACATAGTTTCTGCGTTTTTCCGGTATATTGATTACCCCCGGAACCATACAGTTCTTAAGATATTCCGCTCCGATCTGTTCTTTGATCCAATCCGTAATCTCCTGCCGGAAACTGATAACAATCCTTTCATGAATTCCTTTCCCGGTATATACTGTCTTATGCAGACAGCCACCCGGAACGATTACAAGATCACCTTTTCCAAACTTATAGATATTGTGATCAATAAAGCTGGTGCACTCTCCACTGGAAAGATAAAAAATTTCATGAAATGGATGTACATGTGGCTCGCAGTTACTTTCAGATATCGTATTACTTCTTCTGATCTTCTTAATATCAAAATCTTTTGACATATCCTGAAACATATAATTCTCCATTTTTCTGTACTTTTATGTGTTTTTATCATTTTTTCAAGGAATATACTGTTTTTTTGTCATATTATGAACCATATGAATACAACCTGTCAACATATTTTATAAATCCACAAGGAGCTCCTATGCCAAAACAAATATCTGAAAATAAACGAAATATGATTCTAAATGGAAACCTGTCCCAGGCAATCCTTATGCTCGCCGTTCCGGTCATGATCAATAGTTTTATCCAGTCGATGTATAATCTTACGGACACATTCTGGCTTGGACGGATCGGAACTGAAAACCAGTCTGCCATAACGCTCGTATCACCATTTCAAAATATCCTTAACAGTTTTGGCAGCGGCATAACAACCGCAGGTGCAATTCTTATATCGCAATACCTTGGTGCCAGAAAAGATGAACAGGCAAACAAAATGGCAAATCATATCTGTATTACATCCCTTGGTTTCTCCCTCATCTGTGCATTACTGTGCTGGCTGATATCCCCGGCATTAGTCAACTGGCTCGGTGCCAGGGGAGTGGTCTATGAGTACGGTCTTACTTATTTAAGAATTGTGGTCCTTGATATGCCATTTCTGTTCATGATCAATTTATTCACAGCCGTGAAACAGGCGCAGGGGGACACTGTAAAACCCATGCTTCTCAATCTGCTTGGTATCATGATCAATCTGATATTAGATCCTCTTTTCCTCATTGTGTTCCACTTTGGAATCGGAGGCGCAGCATTTGCCACGCTTATAGCAAAAATCCCCTGCGCTCTCATTGGACTGATCCTTCTTACAAAATCAAATCAGCTCATACGGATTTCTTTTAAAAATTTTGTCTTTGACCAGAAAATGATATATGCCATTATCAAAATCGGTCTGCCAACTGCGATTGGCGGCAGCACCATGCAGCTAGGTACGCTGATCATGACCAGAAATGTAAATGTTTATGGTTATATTGCAACCAGCGCCTATGGTATTGGCAACAAAATCAACAGTCTTATCACAATGCCAGCCAGTGGTGTCGGTTCCGCCGTTTCTACTATAGTTGGACAAAATATGGGAGCCGGAAACACAGAGCGGGCGAAGAAAACCTTCCATTATTCATTAAAAATGTGTACCTTATTTTTACTTATTCTGGGATTCATTTTTTCAAGACACCCTGTTTCCCAGACTATGGTATCATTCTTTTCAACAGATGCCAAAGTCATCCCTCTGGCTGCAGACTATTTATCCATTATTGCATTCTGGTGCTTTACAAACGCTTTTTATAATGTATCACAGGGATTGTTCCAGGGATGTGGGCATACACTGATCACAATGCTCGTAGATGCTTCCCGGATATGGATATTCCGTCTTTTGTCTCTTTGGATATGCGCAAATGTATTTCATATGGGAGTGGCATCCGTCTGGTATTCCGTTGTAATCAGTAATGGAACCTCTGCCATAATCCTGTATCTGCTATACTGGACCGGAATATGGAAAAAAGGATATGCAGACCCTCTCTAGAGCCTTTCATATCCTTTTCTCTTTCACTTTAATCTTCTATTTCCAGTTATCAAAATTTGTTGCAAATTAATTTGCTGTCACAAGTCCGTTCTCACAATCCAATTCTACATATGCACTGGATTTTAAGACATCAAGCGCATGTTTAGCACCGATCAGAACCGGAATATCAAGGCTTAATCCTGCGATTGCTGCGTGGCAGTTTTCACCGGATGCTTCCACGATGAGTCCGGATGCCTCACGCATCTGTGTCATCATGGCATTGCTGGTATCTTTTGCAACAATGATGTCCCCGACTTTAAAGTTTTTAAGATCTTCTTCATTGTGACAAACGCAGAGATTTGCAGAAATCTTCTGTGTTCCGATTCCTTGTCCCTCCACTAAGATATGTCCTGCCACCTGCACCTTGATCAGGTTGGTCGTACCGGATACACCAAGAGGAACTCCTGCGGTTAAGACAACAACATCGCCCTTGGAAATGATTCCTGCTGCTTCTGCTGCATCGACTGCATAGTCAAACAGTTCTTCTGCCTGTGTCTTTTCCTCGATCATAAGCGGGATCACACCCCAGGATAATGCAAGCTGACGGTAAATCTTTTCTGTCAGACATCCTCCGATAATCGGACAGTTTGGACGATATTTGGAAACCATGCGGGCGGTACGTCTGATTTTGTTACCGTGATGATTGCTGCCGCATTCAAATCTCCCGCCATTGTACATGTCGCATGGGAGATTGCATTGGTCACATCCGGGTTGCTCATGGTTTTGCGCATTTTAAAACGCTGTAAGTAATTGATATCCTGTTCCGTACGGACTGCAATACGCACCATGGTCTTTAAAGCCTCGATCGGATACATACCTGCAGCTGTCTCTCCGGAGAGCATGATCGCACTGGTTCCGTCGTAGATTGCATTTGCAACGTCAGTTGCCTCTGCTCTGGTCGGACGCGGATGTTTCATCATGGAATCAAGCATCTGAGTCGCTGTGATAACCTTCTTGCCTGCATCGTATACTTTTTAATGATCATCTTCTGGATCACCGGTACATCCTCTAACGGGATCTCAACACCCATATCACCACGCGCTACCATGATTCCATCGGAAACACGGATAATATCGTCAATATTCTGTACACCCTGCATATTTTCAATTTTTGCAATGATATTGATATCCTCGCCGCCTTTTTCTGCAAGGATCTTGCGGATTGCAAGCACATCATCTGCGGTACGGACAAAAGATGCAGCAATAAAATCATAATCATGCTCTACCGCAAATACGATATCACCATAATCTTTTTCGCTGATATATGGCATGGACAATTCTACATTCGGAACGTTCACGCCTTTTCTGTTGGAAATCACACCGCCATTTAACACCTGGCAGATGATATCTTTTGGCTTATTGCCATCTTTATCTGCCTTTGCGCCAGATGTCACCTTGATTTCTTTTACTTCCATTCCGATCAGACCATCATCGATCAGAATGCGATCTCCCGGTTTTACATCCTCCGGCAGGTTTTTATAAGTAATGGAAACACGTTTTGCATCTCCCATAATCTCATCGGTTGTCAGGGTAAAAGTCTGTCCATCCTTAAGTTCGACTTTTCCGTCCGTAAAATCTCTCAGGCGGATCTCCGGTCCTTTTGTGTCAAGCAGTGCTGCGACTGGACGCTTTAATTCCTTACGAAGTTTCTGTAACATCTGAAGGCGTCCTAACTGCTCCTCATGGTCACCATGGGAAAAATTAAAACGGGCAACGTTCATTCCCTCTTCGATCAGGCGTTTTAATACACCTTCCTTATCTGTTGAAGGTCCTAAAGTACAAACAATTTTTGTTTTTCTAAACATCTTTTTTCCTCGTAAAAAATTTATTTTCGGCAATCGATTCAGTCTTATTATTACCATAAAAATGGCAGTTTATTTCGTGATCATCGTACCCGGTCCACCGCTCACATAGGTGCCGTCTTTGTTCAGCTTTGTAATAAGTACGGAACGGATTGCGGAATCTCCAATAAAATCAATGGCCGCCTGAATCTTTGGCAGCATGTCATCCTCTCCGAACTGACCTTCTTCCATATACTGTTTTGCTTCTGCAACAGTCATGGTCGAAAGAGGTTTCTCATTCTCTGTGCCGTAATTCAGACATACATTGTCCACACTTGTTAAAATGACTAACATGTCAGCATCTAAAAGTTCTGCTAATTTTCCTGCTGCAAGGTCTTTTTCAATGACTGCACTCGCGCCCTTTAAGTTATTGTCCTGTGCAAGTACCGGAATACCGCCACCTCCGCAGGCAACAACAACCTGATCTGCATCCGATAATGCACGGATCGCATCGATCTCAACGATATCCATTGGCTTCGGAGCTGCAACAATACGGCGGAAACCGCTTCTACTGCAGTGACATGATTTCCTTTTTTCTCCTCTGCCTCAGCCTCTTCCTCTGTCATCACACGTCCGATCACCTTGCTTGGCTTATAAAAAGCCTCATCATACGGATCTACGACAACCTGCGTTAAAACTGTTGAAACCGTTTTATAAATTCCTTTATTGAGCAGTTCAGCACGGATAGCATTCTGTAAATCGTAACCGATGTATCCCTGACTCATTGCAGAACATACAGACATTGGCGTAGCGGTATACTCCGGATATAATCTGCAGAACTCATTCATTGCTGTATGGATCATACCAACCTGTGGTCCGTTACTGTGTGTAATGACTACCTGATAATCATCGCGGATAAAATCAGCAACCGCTTTTGCAGTGCGTTTTGTTGCCTCTTTCTGCTCCGGTAATGTGGTACCAAGTGCTTCATGACCAAGTGCTATTACGATTTTTTTCTTTTTCATGGCTATCCTCCGATACTGACTCTTCGTCATAGTGATTATTTTAGCATGAACCTCATACAGGCGCAATCTGATAAGAGTTTGCTTCCTGTTAAGATTTTCTGCTTTTTGTAAATTTTTATAGTTTCAGCATACCATATTCTGACATATTTTTAAACAGGCTATTTTTCTTCCTGCGGCAGCACGAAAGAATCGATCAGCTTCCAGATCTCGTCACGCCCCTGCTTCGTCTCTGCAGAAAACGGAATGATCGTGGTTCCCGGCTGTACATTTAAGCCCTCGCGGATCGCTTTGACATTTTTCTGGATCTGGCTTCGTTTGATCTTATCGAGTTTGGTTGCAATAATGATCGGTGCAAATCCCTGATACACCATCCACTCATACATCATTCTGTCGTTTGCAGACGGATCGTGGCGGATATCGATCAAAAGAAAGACTGCCTTTAACTGCTTTGAAGTGTGAAGGTAATTCTCGATCATTTTTCCCCACTTTGCCTTCACTTCCTCGGATGCCTTTGCATAGCCGTATCCCGGAAGATCGACAAGGTACATGGCATCGTTGATATTGTAAAAGTTGATGGTCTGCGTTTTTCCAGGCTGTGCGGAAGTACGCGCCAGTGCTTTGCGGTTCATCAGTGCATTGATCAGAGATGATTTCCAACGTTTGATTTTCCTGCAAAAGCCACCTCCGCATATGCGGTATCCGGCACCTTGCTGGTCACACCGCAGACAATTTCCAGG
>ENA-OQJH01000215-OQJH01000215.1-human-gut-metagenome-genome-assembly--contig:-NODE-215-length-34507-cov-1.905207_pt1 | contig 34507 bp, 52 predicted proteins | sample MGYA00242597_ERZ504763 | MGnify/ENA primary metagenome ERZ504763 (study PRJEB26092, sample SAMD00036359) | human gut metagenome | host: Homo sapiens | study: EMG produced TPA metagenomics assembly of...
TATGTAAATGCCTTTAATGGCCCGGTGGCTCAGCTGGTTAGAGCGCCGCCCTGTCACGGCGGAGGTCGACGGTTCGATCCGTTCCGGGTCGTTTCTTTTTTCAATTTGATAAAGAATACAGTTGGGGTCTTAGCTCAGCTGGGAGAGCATCTGCCTTACAAGCAGAGGGTCACAGGTTCGAGCCCTGTAGGCCCCATTCTAAGTATAATTTATCAGAAAAAGAGTATAATGGTTATATGGCGAATTCCCGAGTGGCCAAAGGGGACAGACTGTAAATCTGCTGGCACTGCCTTCGGTGGTTCGAATCCACCTCGCCCAGTTAAATACTTATTGACAAATGAAACGTAAGTATTTATAATAATTTAGGTAACGCGGGGTGGAGCAGTCTGGAAGCTCGTCGGGCTCATAACCCGAAGGTCGTAGGTTCAAATCCTGCCCCCGCAATTTTTATGCCTTAGGCATAAGGAAAAAGCCCAGATAGCTCAGTTGGTAGAGCAGAGGACTGAAAATCCTCGTGTCGTTGGTTCGATTCCGACTTTGGGCATTTAAGTAATTTAATAAGGGCGTGTAGCTCAGTCGGTAGAGCACTTGACTTTTAATCAAGTTGTCCGGGGTTCGAATCCCCGCACGCTCATCTTTGAAAAGTGGCGGAAAATCTTAGAAATTGAGATTTTCCGCTTTTTTCGTTTTATTTATTTTATCATATCACGAAGTTATTATGAATAAGAGGATGGAATGAGATGAGAAGAAGAAAGAAGGACTCTGGTTTAAAAACAGCGCTGTTGCTGATCGTGGCCATTATTTTTATGATCATGGCCATCAGTGTTATAGTGATCGTTTTTGGAAAGATCCATTCAGATTATGAAAAATTGGATATGACCAGGGCAAGTGAAAAACAGACACTGGAAATATCGGCAGCTGAGACAAAAGAAACGGATCAGCTGGGCTGGGAGGAAACAGAGGACGGCTGGAAGTATAAGATCGATGAAAAGACCTATGCCGTGGATCAGTGGCTGGAAATAAAAGGATTTTTGTATCATTTTGATGACAAGGGGATCATGGCAACTGGTCAGTGGAAAGGAGATGGCCAGATCTTTACCTGCCATGATGTAAAAGGATACCTGAAAAATATTGAGCCGGATCCCAACTATGTACCGGAAGATACAGGGGAAGACCTGGACAGTTTTATCAGGACCAATGCTTTCTGGTGCTATCTGGACAGTGAAGATACAGGACTTTTTAAGACCATTCTGTATAAGAAAACGGTAGACAATAAGGTAAAACCACTTGGCAATGAAAAGAACCCGGAGAAAGCCACGAAAAACTCTTTAAGAGCTTATGGAGACTATGTGTATTATCTCCCGAAGGTGGCAGAAAGCAAACGATCTTCTCTTTCAGAAGAGGAGAAGGAACGGTGTGATGTGCTGGTTCGTATGATACCGGGACAGAATACAAAAGAGATCATTGCTGAAAATGTAGACGGATATCTTGTATTGGATGAAACTATTTATTATGCCAGGAGGGGAAGATCCATACAACCACTTCCGGTACGGAGACAGAACTTCTGAAGGTGGATATCAGGTAAAAATCGAAGGAGATGCATGTTATCTTGTAAATGCACTTGGAAAGCCGGTAACATCTGCTGGAAGCGCAGGTATTATCGTAGAAGATCGTGTATACAAGGTTGATGAAAATGGTAAGATCAGTTATGTAAAGAAAAATCCGATTGCTGCAGATGGCAGTTCTTACGAACTTCAGGGAACAGGATCACAGATGCAGCTTGTAAGGCGGAGTTCTTCTGGAAGCAAAACTATTGCAAGAGCAGATTATGGTGTACAAAGTTACTGCATTGTGGATAATTCCATTTTTTTCAGCGCTTATGTGGAAAAGACTGCAGATGGAAAATGGTACAGCCGTATTTATAAAACGGATCTGAATGGGAAAGAGAAAAAGGTAGTCAGCGGTATTTTTCCAGGAGCTGTTTTTAATCTCTACTATTTGAAAGCCAGGGAGAAATATATGGAGAGTATCATCGAAGAATCTGGGAAATGCGTATGGTGTAGTGGTCAATGTAAAGCAGGATGGTACTATTTATGCAGTAAAAGACACTTCGGAAAGAACGGGAAAGAAAGTTACAGGAAATGATATGATCGAGATCCTGGCACTTCAGGATGGAAGATAATCGGTTATTGGCATGACTGCAACTGGAGCAGGAATGGCGGTATTTCAAGTGTACTTTGGAGTTTACCGGTTTCCCTGGATGTTTCGGCAAAAACGAGAGTTGAAACAGTGGAAGAGATCAAAGAAGAGGAAACAGGGACCAGCGTAGAAGAAACTACTACAACAACTGCAGAAAAAATCGTTCCTGTAACGCCGACACATAGTTCGGTGTCACCTGTAGAGACAGGAAAGGTGCATCCGTCCGTAAATCCAACAGAAGTTGTGATCGGAACAGATGCACCTGGAAAACGAGTAGAAGAGACTACGGTAGCGACCGCGCCTATTGCACCGGCGACAACGGCTGCTGAAACAACAGCAGAAGAAATTAAGATCGTGCCGTTATCATAAAAAGCACCGGAAGCAAGTTTGGAGAAAATTTAATGAACATCTTCCTCATCAAAATCAACTACAACGTAAAATCCCCGTGAATTTTCACGGACATCTTTTACAATGCCATATTCGGATTTAATGCGGTCTCTGGCGGCGAAGCAGCCGGACATGGCTACAGCAGGATCAATAATGTAGCTGTAGCTGCTGGTTCCTTCCCGTTCGATGATCTTTACTTTGTCACCGGCGCTTACAAGACCGGGGCGTTCCATTTTAAATTCAACGGTTCTCATGATAAGGTCAAGCCTTCTTTCTTTTAGATGTTTAAATGGATAAATGTCTGCCCACTTCTTCACAGACCTGGCGGATATAGTCGCTTAAACTGCCACCCTGACAGCCTGCGATAAAGTGATTGCAGCGATTTACGGGGATAAGTATTTTGTAGGCGCTGCTGGAGCTTACAGCGGTTGCCATAGCAGCGGTGATCTCCCCATCAGGGAGTCTGCCATAACGATACCAATAGGCCCGATGATCAGGTCTGCGTTTCTGGCATTGACGATCACAGGATTTTCGCCGGTGGCTCCATAAGAGGCACCGGCTTTTAACATGGCAGAAGTTGCAATGCTGTTGGTGCCAATGGCGTAAAGTTCAAGTTCGGGATAGCTGCTTTTTAACTGTTCGATCACAGCTTTTCCCATTCGGCCGCCCTGGCCATCTATGATAACGATCTTCATAGGTTGTCTTCCTCCTTTATAATCTCTTTTATGGATTACGGTTGTTGTTCTCGGAAAGTGGAGAAATGATAAATCAGAGTATATCTTATCAGAAATACAGCGGAAAGGGAATAAGAGGATTGATTGTATCTTGACAAAAATGGCTTAAATGTTATAATCAAGGTTAGCAGAAATGCAAAAGGCATTGAAGGAACCAGTAATCTGATGAAAGCAGACAGAGAGCAGCCGGTTGGTGGAAAGGCGCATGTGGAGACAGATGAAGACCAGTCCTGAGCCGTATCAGGGAACTTGAAGAAGGGAAATGATACCGTACCCCGCGTAAGATGAATGAGTGAAAATCAAGGTGGAACCGTGTATATGCACCCTTGGACATAGAGATGTGTCCAGGGGTTTTTTAATACCTGAAAACCTTATAGGACATATCCAAAAGATCTAAAACGCGTTTTAAAGCGAAAGGAGTTTACCATGAAGATTATTTTACCAGACGGAAGTGTTGAAGAAGCAAAAGACGAATTAAGAGCCATCCGCCACACTGCTTCCCATGTACTGGCACAGGCAGTAAAGAGACTGTATCCAGAGACCAAGCTGGCAATCGGACCGGCTATTGATGACGGATTTTACTATGACTTTGACAGAGAAGGCGGATTTACCCCGGATGATCTGGAAAAGTTAGAGGCTGAGATGAAGAAAATCGTTAAGGAGAACCTGGCATTAAAGCATTCGTTCTGCCTAGAGACGAAGCAATTAAATTTATGCAGGAAAAGGGCGAGCTTACAAGGTAGAGCTGATCGAAGACCTTCCAGAAGGCGAGACAATCAGCTTCTATCAGCAGGGTGATTTCGTAGACCTGTGCGCAGGACCACATATCCTGTATACAAAGGGCATCAAGGCATTTAAGCTGACCAGCATTGCAGGTGCTTACTGGAGAGGCAGCGAGAAGAACAAGATGCTGACCAGAATTTATGGTACTGCATTTGCAAAGAAAGAAGACCTGGAAGCTTACTTAACCATGATGGAAGAGGCTAAGAAGCGTGACCACAGAAAATTAGGCAAGGAATTAGGACTGTTCATGTTTGCAGAAGAAGGACCTGGTTTCCCATTCTTCCTTCCAAAGGGCATGACCTTAAAGAATACCCTGATCGACTACTGGCGTGAGATCCACTTAAGAGAAGGCTATCAGGAAGTTTCTACTCCTGTTATCTTAAGCCGTAAGCTGTGGGAGCCTCCGGTCACTGGGATCATTACAAAGAGAACATGTATACAACCGTTATTGATGACGAAGACTATGCTATTAAGCCAATGAACTGTCCGGGCGGTATGCTGGTATACAAGTCCCAGCCTCGTTCCTACCGCGACCTGCCATTAAGAGTTGGTGAGTTAGGTCTGGTACATCGTCATGAGAAGAGCGGACAGCTTCACGGTCTGATGCGTGTACGCTGCTTCACCCAGGATGATGCACATATCTTCATGACCCAGGATCAGATCACTGACGAGATCAAGGGCGTTACAAGACTGATCAATGAAGTTTACTCTCAGTTTGGATTTGATTATTTCGTAGAGCTTTCTACCAGACCGGAAGATTCCATGGGATCTGATGAAGATTGGGAGATGGCAACAAACGGCCTGAGAAATGCACTGGATGAAATGGGCTTAAAGTACATTGTAAATGAAGGCGACGGCGCATTCTACGGACCTAAGATCGACTTCCACTTAAGAGACTCTATCGGACGTACCTGGCAGTGTGGTACCATTCAGCTTGACTTCCAGCTTCCACAGCGTTTTGAGGCTGAGTATGTAGCAGAAGATGGTACTAAGAAGCGTCCTATTATGATCCACCGTGTATGCTTCGGTTCTATTGAGCGTTTCATCGGTATCCTGATCGAGCATTTCGCTGGCAAGTTCCCAGTATGGCTGGCTCCTGTTCAGGTTAAGGTTATTCCTGTATCAGAAAAGTCCATGGAATATGCCAGGGTGTGTATGATCAGTTAAAAGCAGCCGGTATCCGTACAGAGTTAGACCGTAAGGATGAGAAGGTTGGATACAAGATCCGTCAGGCTCAGTTAGAGAAAGTTCCGTTCATGCTGGTATTAGGTGAGAAGGAAGCAGCAGAAGGCAAGATCACTGTAAGAAGCCGTGACAAGGGCGACCTTGGTGTTGCTGATCTTAGCACATTCATTGCAGATGTTAAGAAAATGACTGAAACAAGAGAGAAATAATGTTACAGTTCAGCCATGACATCTTCTTGTTTCCATATTCATGAAAACAAGAACTGCAACAAAATAATAAATAAGCTGTTTTAGGCAGCCAATCCCCTGCAGAGACTTTATAACAGGTATAAGGCCTTGCAGGGGATTTTTTCAATAGTGCTTTAACATTCGGGGAAGGAAAAAATGAAAATTGCAGTGATCGGATATACCGGCTCCGGTAAATCGGTGCTGGCAGCAAAACTGGGCAAGATCCTTGGCTGTCCGGTGCTCCATTTGGACAAACTTCAGTTTGAAGCAGGCTGGAAGGAGCGAAAGGAAGCAGAAGGGAACCGGCTTTGTGAGCAGTTTTTAGAGGAAAATAAAGAGCGTGGCTGGGTCATTGACGGAAATTACGAAAAATTCTGTCAGAAAAGGCGGATGAAAGAAGCAGACCTGATCATTTTATGGATTATCCAAGATGGATCTGTCTGTGGCAGGCGCTGCGCCGTTATTACAGATACAAAGGCCATACCAGAAAAAGCATGGCAGATGGCTGTATAGAAAAGATGGATAAAGAATTTATCTTATGGATCCTGAAAAATGGACGCAGCCGGGAAAAGAAGGAAGATTATAAACGGGTGGGGGCACAGTATCCGGATAAATTCATCCAGGTGAGAAACCGCCGTCAGCTGCGTGCTACAGTGATCCGCCTTTTGCAGCTGCAAATGAAAAAGGGCTTTACGCGGGAACCGGGAGCAGAAAAAGGTGAAAAAAGAGGAACTTCTCATTGAAACGTTTAAAAAAGTACCGGAGATCGGATATGTATCCCTTTCATATGCCGGGACATAAGCGGCAGAAGGTATAAAACTGTCCTTTCCAGATCCATTTTCTGTGGATATAACAGAAATTGATGGTTTTGACAATCTCCATCATCCAGAAGGAATTTTAAAAGAGTCCATGAAATGGGCATCCAGCCTTTACGGTTCGGACCACACATGGTATCTTGTAAATGGAAGCACCTGCGGGCTGCTGTCGGCCATCAGCGCAGCCGTTCCCCACAGGGGAAAGATATTAGTCAGCCGGAACTGCCATAAGGCGGTGTATCATGGGATCTATTTAAACCATCTGGAAGCAGTTTATGTTTATCCACAGTCGGTTCCTGGATTGGGGATACAGGGCGGAATTTTACCGGAAGATGTGGAAAACGCATTAAAAAAGGATCCTGATATCCAGGCAGTGCTGATCGTGTCACCTACGTATGACGGGATCGTTTCGGATGTGGAAGTCATTGCAAAGATCGTCCATAAAGCAGGTCTTCCGCTGATCGTAGATGAGGCCCATGGTGCTCATTTTGCCTATGGGGATGCGTTTCCAAAGTCAGCCCTTGAACTGGGAGCAGATGCGGTGATCCAGAGTGTGCATAAAACACTGCCAAGTCTTACCCAGACAGCGCTGCTCCATGTGAAAAATAACAGGCCGGATGGTGGCTGCTATCTGGATGTGAAAAAGGTAGAGCGTTATCTGCAGATCTATCAGAGCAGCAGTCCTTCTTATGTGCTTATGGCGTCCATTGAGAACAGCATTTTTCTCATGGATCAGTATAGAAAAGAAGGTAAAGTGGCTGAATTTGAAGCTGCTTTGCTTAAGATACGAAAAAAACTGGGAAAAATGAAGCCCCTGCGCCTGGTAGAACGGGACCTGAGGGGAACAGCAGGGATTTTGATGTGGATATTTCCAAGATCGTTGTCTCAGTAAGAGGTAGCGGGCTTACCGGAGAAATGCTTTCCCAGATCTTAAGGGAAATATCATCTGGAAATGGAAATGTGCGGTGCTGATTATGTAACAGCCATTGCAGCCATTGGAGACAGCAAAAAGGGGCTGAAACGTCTGAAAAAGGCATTACTTGAAATTGACAAAGAACTGGAAAAAATGGAAATATCTGCAATGATGATCCTGATGAAATGTTTACAGCCGTCATGCAAAGCAGGTGATGCCTGTTTTTAAAGCAATGGATGGGGAAAAGGAAGCAGTGCCTTTAAAAGAAAGCTGCGGCCGCATCTGTGGGGAATTTGCCTATATTTATCCGCCGGGTATCCCGCTGTTAGCGCCGGGAGAGCAGATCACAGAAGAAATACTGGAAACATTACAGGATTATATAAAAAAAGATCTGCCGGTCCAGGGACTGGAAGATACAGACCTTGTCACCATACAGGTAATGGCATTATCAGGTGGCAGGTCCGTTTAAAAAGAAAGAGAAAGATGGAAACATAATGGGAAAGATTTATTATGTAATGGGAAAAAGTGCCTCAGGTAAGGACACCATTTACAAACGTCTGGTAAAGGAACTGCCAGAACTTGGAACAGTCCGCATGTACACCACCAGGCCCATCCGTGATGGGGAGACCAATGGGGTGGAGTACATTTTCACCGATGAGAAGCAGCTTCAGGCTATGAAGGATGCAGGTAAAGTGATCGAATGCCGCACTTATGATACCATTTACGGGCCGTGGAGTTATTTTACGGCAGATGACGGGCAGATCGATCTGGGATCCGGCAGTTATCTGATGATGGGAACATTGGAGTCTTATGAAAAGCTCTGCAGTTATTATGGGGCAGAGGTCATGGTCCCTTTATATATCCATGTGGAAGACGGTGAACGTCTGCAGCGGGCATTAAACAGAGAAAAAACGCAAAAAGTGCCAAAGTATGCGGAAATGTGCCGAAGGTTCTTAGCTGATGAAAAGGACTTTGCAAAAGAACGTCTGGATCAGTGCGGGATCAGAAAACAATATGAAAATACCGGGCTTGAACCGTGTATAGAAGAAATCATAAAGGACATTTTGTGTAACGAAGGAAAGGAGAAACAGATGTTAAAGAAAATTGGATTTATTGGTGTTGGCATTATGGGAAAATCCATGGTGCGCAATCTGATGAAGGCTGGTTATGAGGTTTCTATTTATACCAGAACAAAGTCAAAGGTGGAGGATGTGATCGCAGAGGGCGCTGTATGGTGTGATACAGTGGCAGACTGCTCCAAAGGCAGAGATGTGTCATTACCATTGTTGGATATCCTAAGGATGTAGAGGAAGTATATTTCGGGGAAAATGGTATCCTTGAAAATGCAGATAAAGGCACTTATGTGATCGACATGACCACTACAAGCCCGAAGTTGGATCAGCAGATCTATGAGGAAGCAAAGAAGCGGGGGCTTCATGGCTTAGATGCCCCTGTAACCGGCGGTGACAGCGGTGCAAAGGCAGGAACACTGACAATTTTAGTAGGCGGTGATAAAGAGGACTTTGATACCTGTCTGCCTGTATTTGAGGCAATGGGAAAGGCTATCAACTACGAAGGAAAGTCCGGAAACGGACAGCACACCAAGATGTGTAATCAGATCGCCATTGCAGGTGCTTTAGCAGGTGCATGCGAGGCTATGGTCTATGCAAAGAATGCAGGACTGGACGTAGATGTAATGCTTAAATCTATTTCCACAGGTGCTGCAGGAAGTGCCCAGATGAATAATGTAGCTTCCAAGGCAGCAAAAGATGACTACGCACCGGGCTTCTTCTTAAAGCATTTTATCAAGGATATGAGCCTTGCAGATGAGGAAGCATCCGAAAGAGGAACCAAATTAGATGTGTTAGAGGATGTTCTTGGAATTTGTAAAAAACTGGAAGAGGAAGGCATGGGAGATCTGGGAACCCAGGCGCTGATCAAGCATTATAAGTGGTAAAATACAGGTGCTCTGTCTGTGCAGAACAGGGTAATATAAGGTAAAAATATTGTAACAGAAAAAATCGACAGATGAAACAGGACCGTTGTAAATAGACGTAGTAATAGTAAGAAGTTAGCTGCGTTTATGACAGGACGGTCCTGCTTTATTGTTAGTGTATGTGTATTATGCACATATAAATATAAAATACGACATAAAAATTATACAAAAGTTCAGAATAACACAACAAAAGTTAGAATAACAAATGGAAAAATGCATAATAAAATTATATAATAACATCATCAGGAGTGAAAAGTTACGGTACATGCTATATGATCTGTAACGAAAACTCCAAAGAACGTGAGAAGCAGTTTTCAGACTGCAAAATTTATTTAAGTCCCGGTGAGACCGGGAACGATGTACCGGGAGGGTACATAGAAAAGGAGAGGTGTATATGAAGAAAAGATTTGTAGCAGCGTCACTGGCAGCCATGATGGTACTGAGTATGACAGCATGCGGAGGCGGAAATACCGCTACTACTGCAGCACCGGCAGAGACCAAGGCAGAGGAAACAACAGCAGCAGAGGCTAAGGAAGAAGCAAAAGAGTCTGAAGCAACAGCAGAGAAAGCTCCGGAAGATTACTCCGGTACCGTAGTTGTGTATTCTCCACATGATGCAGACCCGTTAAATGCAGGTGTGAACCTGTTTATGGAAAAGTATCCCAATGTTAAGGTAGAAGTAGTAGCAGCCGGAACTGGAGAACTTTGCAATCGTATTGCAGCTGAGTCTGCTAATCCGATTGCTGATGTACTCTGGGGCGGAGGTGCTGACTCACTGGCTGCATTTAAGGATTATTTTGCACCATATGTGTGCGCAAATGATGATGTGATCGCAGAAGAGTATAAGGATCCAGATGACAAATGGATCGGTGAAAGCCCACTGCCAATGGTACTGTTTTACAATAAAGATCTGATCGAAAAAGACGGAATGACCATTCCTGAGTCCTGGGAAGATCTGACAAAACCTGAGTGGAAGGGCAAAATTGCATACTGCCTGCCATCTAAATCCGGTTCTGCTTACACCCAGTTATGTACTATGATCCTGGGTCATGGCGGCAAGGAAGATGGATGGGATTTCATCAAGAAACTGTATGACAACCTGGATGGAAAGATCGTTGACTCTTCAGGTAAGTGCCACAAGATGGTAGCTGACGGTGAGTTCTATGTAGGTCTTACTCTTGAGAAAGCAGCTGTTCAGTACAAGGATGATCCTTCTGTTGGATTTGTATATCCAAAGGATGGAACCAGTGCAGTTCCGGATGGTGTAGCTCTTGTTAAGGGATGCCCGAATGAAGAAAATGCAAAACTGTTCATCGACTTCGTTACCTCTAAAGAGTGCCAGACAGAGCAGAGCGAGAACTGGGGACGTCGTCCTGTAAGAAGTGATATGGACGTTGCAGATGGACTGGCAAAGCTGAGCGACCTGGTATTAGTTGATTATGACTTTGACTGGGCTGCAAATGAAAAAGAGTCCATTATTGAACACTTCAATGATATTATGGTAGATTAATCTTTCTGAAATGAAAGTAACGGGAAACAAATAATAGAAAGACTGCCTGGCCCTGGCGGGCGGGCAGTCTTTCGCATATATAAGGAATGTAAAAAGTGGGAGTGTCTTCCAGAAAAGCGGTTGCAGAAAGATTTTGAGAGGACATTGAACAAAAAGGAGGACCAGATATATGAGCCATGCAGTGATCATTAAAAATGCCGTGAAAAATACGGTGATTTTACAGCATTAAACGGAGTAAGCCTGGATATTAAACAGGGAGAATTTTTTACCCTTTTAGGGCCGTCCGGATGCGGAAAAACCACCCTTCTGCGTATGATCGCAGGATTTAATACAGTAGACGGAGGAGAGATCTGTTTTGATGACCGGGTGATCAACAATCTGGAGGCTCATAAAAGAGACATCGGTATGGTCTTCCAGAACTATGCGATTTTCCCACATCTGACAGTGGCTGAAAATGTAGCATACGGCCTGAAAGCGAAAAAGTGTCCAAGGATCAGATCCCTGGAAAAGTAGAAGAGGCCCTGGAATTGGTGCAGATCGGACAAGTTAAGGACAGAAACCAAATGAACTTTCCGGCGGACAGCAGCAGCGAGTCGCTTTAGCAAGAGCTTTCGTTATTGAACCTGGTGTTCTGTTGATGGACGAACCGCTGTCTAACCTGGATGCAAAGCTGCGTGTGCAGATGAGAACGGTTATTAAAAAGCTGCAGCGCAGACTGGGAATTACTACGATTTATGTAACCCATGACCAGGAAGAGGCACTGGCTATTTCCGACCGGATCGCTGTTATGAAGGAAGGAAATATTATGCAGGTGGGAACTCCTGAAGAGATTTATAAAAAGCCGGAAAATACCTTTGTAGCCGGATTTATCGGTGTTTCCAACTTTGTAGAGTGTGATGTTAAGGGAGATGACCCAAATCAGGCAGTGCTGGATATTAAGGGAGAGTGTTCTATTACCTGTACCTTAAAGAAGCCATTTACCGGTAAGGGAATTATTTCCGCAAGACCGGAGCAGCTGTTCTTTGACGATAAAGAGGGACTGCCGGGAACCATTATCATTTCCACTTTCTTAGGTGACTTCATTGAATATGAGATCCTGTTGGATAATGGACAGACCGTACAGTTAAATGAGTATACAAAAGATGTACATGAACTTCGCCCGGATGGACAAAAGGTAAAGGTAAACTTTGACATCCGCGCCGTAGGTGTATATGATGCAGCGACCCAGGAGGTGATCTCATGGTAGGTTCCGGAAAGAAGTTAGACTTCTGGTTCTGGGTGAAAGTGGCAGTTGTGGGATTTATGCTGGTATTTCTGATCTATCCCTTCTGTACCCTGATCACCCGAAGCTTTTTCTCAACCAAGGTAGACGGCTTTACCTTTGAGAACTATATCCGATTTTTCACAAAGAAATATTATTATTCCGCATTGGGAAGAAGTATTTTTGTATCTGTGGTAACAACGATCACCACACTGGTTGTAGGTGTGCCTATTGCCTATGTAATGTCCCGTTATAATGTATGGGGCAAGCAGTTCATCCATATTTTTATCATCATGAGCCTTATGAGCCCGCCATTTATCGGCGCCTACAGCTGGATCATGTTGTTTGGACGTTCTGGTCTGGTGACAAATATGTTTTCCCAGTTTGGTATCCATCTTCCAAGTATTTACGGAAAACTGGGTATCATCCTGGTATTTACTTTTAAGCTGTTCCCTTATGTTTATCTGTATACCTCCGGTGCTATGGGAAGCATCGACTCCAGTCTGGAAGAGGCTGCAGAGAACCTGGGAAGTAACAAGCTTCGCAGACTGTGGACCATTACACTGCCGGTAGTCCTTCCGTCTATTGCAGCCGGTGCCATTATGGTATTTATGACCAGTCTGGCAGACTTTGGTACTCCAATGCTCATCGGCGAAGGTTATATGGTACTTCCTGTTCTTGTATATAATGAGTACATGAGTGAGATCGGCGGAAATGCCCACCTGGCAAGTGCTCTTTCTGTAGTAGTAGTATTCTGTTCTACTACCGTCCTTCTGGTGCAGAAGCATTTTGTTACAAAGAAAAACTATGTAATGACTGCCATGCGTCCGCCAAAGGAAGAGAAACTTCACGGAGTAAAGCGTTTCCTGGCAACATTCCCGGTTATGCTGGTTACATTTATCGGTATCCTTCCTCAGATCGTAGTTATCGTCAGCAGCTTTATCAAGAGCGACTTTACAGGATTTAAGAAGGGATTCAGCCTGGGAAGCTATATTACGATTTTCAACCGTCTGTGGACCAATATCCGCAATACCTTTGTATTTTCAACCATTGCCATTATATTTATCATCATTATTGGTATGCTGATCTCCTATATCGTTGTGCGCCAGAAGGGCTTTGCAGGACAGTTAATGGATCTGCTGATCATGTTCCCATTCGTAATTCCAGGCGCAGTTCTTGGTATCAGCCTGATCGTGGCATTTAACAAGGAACCTGTGATCCTTACAGGAACCGCAGTGATCATGATCATTGCCTTTGTTGTACGAAAACTGCCTTATACGGTACGTTCCGGCAGTGCTTTCTTACAGCAGATGGATCCAAGCGTAGAAGAAGCGTCTATCAGTCTTGGAGTATCACCTATGCAGACATTTATCAAGGTGACAGCAAGATTAATGGCACCTGGCGTATTATCCGGTGCGATCTTAAGCTGGATCACCTGTATCAATGAGCTGTCTTCCAGTGTTATGCTTTACGGCGGCAAGACCAGTACCATTTCTGTAGCTATTTATACAGAGGTTGTAAGAAACAGCTTTGGTACAGCGGCAGCGCTGGCATCTATTTTGACCGTAAGTACAGTTATTTCTCTGCTTATCTTCTTAAAGGTAAGTAAGGGTAAGGTATCGATCGTTTAATTTGTTTCATACTGCAACATGAAAACAGTGCCTGCGCCTCTGGCGCAGGCTTTGTAAGTCTATGTATATTGAAAAGATGGGAGGAACACACAAATGGTAAAATTGGAACTGGCGGCTGGCGTGCGATCATCGGAGAAGAGTTTACCAAGGAAAATATACAGAAGCTGACCTTAGCCATGTGCTGAAAATGAAGGCAGAGCATAAGGACACAAAAAGTGTGGTCATTGGTTATGACCGCCGTTTCCTTTCCAAAGAGGCTGTGATCTGGGCATGTCAGATCCTTGGAAAAGAAGGTATCCATGTACAGTTTGTAAACCGCAGCGCACCAACGCCTCTGTTAATGTTTTATGTGATGAAACATGAGCTGGACTATGGAATGATGGTCACAGCCAGCCATAATCCGGCGATCTACAATGGTATCAAGGTGTTTACATATGGCGGAAGGGATGCAGATGAGATCCAGACAAAGGACATTGAAAAATGGCTGTTGGAAGCAGAAAAACTGTATACACCATGTCATGAAGAGGATGGGCAGATGCCGCCGCCAAGTTATACAGAACTGGTAAAACAGGGCATTGTAGAAGAAATCAATCCAATGAATGAATATCTGGATAATATCTTATCTGTGATCAATGTAGATGCGATCAGAAAGAGAGATTTAAGGGTAGCAGTTGACCCCATGTATGGTGTCAGCCTGACGGCTTTAAGCACCATTCTGGCAGTTGCAAGATGTACGGTAGAGACCATTAATGCCCAGCATGATACGCTGTTTGGAGGCAAGATGCCGGCACCTGCGGAAGATACCCTTAAGAACCTGCAGAATTATGTGCTGGACCGCTACTGCGATATTGGTATTGCAACAGACGGTGACGCGGACCGGTTAGGTGTTATTGACGATAAGGGACATTATCTTCACGCCAACCAGATCTTAGTTATGCTGTATTATTATCTTCTGAAATATAAGGGCTGGCGAGGCGATGCAGTGCGAAATCTGGCTACCACCCATATGTTGGACAAGGTGGCTGAAAGCTTTGACCAGAAGTGTTATGAAGTGCCTGTAGGCTTTAAGTATATTTCTGCAAAGATGCAGGAGACAGATGCCATTATTGGCGGTGAGTCTTCCGGTGGCCTGACTGTAAAAGGTCATATCCATGGAAAAGACGGTATCTATGCAGCAAGCCTTCTGGTAGAAATGATCGCAGTGACCGGTAAGAGCCTTTCTGAGATCGTAAAGGATATTGAGGACCAGTACGGTGAGACTCATATGGAAGAGCGCAGCTACCGTTTTACAGCAGAGGAAAAGGCACGTATACAGAAAGTGCTGTTAGAAGAGCAGAAACTGCCGGAACTGCCATTTGAGGTATCCCGTGTTTCTTATCAGGACGGCTGCAAGGTCTACTTTAAAAATGGTGGCTGGGTAAGCGCCAGATTTTCCGGTACAGAGCCGTTACTTCGTATCTTCTGTGAAATGGAAAAAGAGGAAGATGCAGTCCGGGCCTGCGTAGTGTTTGAGAGGTTTTTGGGGCTGTAAAAGTGTGGAAATGGAACTGTTTTTCTGGTATACTGATGGAACGAACAAACCGTCCGCATTAGCGGACAGTAGAGCGCGTCAGCGCGTGTTTGCGAGTCTAAAAAATACAAGGGGCACCGCAGCATGTATACAGGAAAAGCAGACAGAAATGCAGTATATAAAACACATAAATTTTTCAACAGGGAATGCAAAAAGGGCGTTCCCTGTTCTTTTTATCGGTCATATCTGCAGCTGCAATATTGGCTGGAACAGTTCTTACAGCTGCCGCCGGGCTGACGATCTGGTGCAGGAACAGGCAGAACCGGAGAACTATGCCCTGACCGTATTTACTGCCCAGGAAAGGAAAGAATGGGAGCCGGTGATCAAGGAATTTGAGGAGCGTACCGGCTGGAATGTAAGGGTAGAAACAGGCTCTGCAAAGGAGATGCTTTCCCAGCTGGAAAAAGAAGAGGCAGACTGGGATGTGGCCTTTGGGGTCAGTGCGGACGCTTAGAGGAAGGCAAAGAGTACTGGCAGACAGGCAAAGATGCCTGGACAGGGTATTCAGCGGTATCCTTTGTGATTTATATAATACCAATGTAGTGACCTACAGAGAGCTGCCAACAGGCTGGGACAGCTTGTTAGAACCACGGTGGAAAGGCCGCGTGGCAGTGCCGGATCCCCTTAAATCAGATATGGCTGCTTCTGTTCTCACAGAGGCGGCAAAAACAGTGAAAAAGAAGAATTTCTGGACCTTTTAGCGGAAAATATGCAGTATCAGATGCCGGAGACCTTTAAAGAGGTGGAACAGGGCATTTCTGACGGCCGCTATTCCATTGGCGTTACCTCAGAAGAGGCAGCGAAAGCGATGCTGGCTGCAGGTCAGGACGTAGATTACATTGATCCGGAAGAAGGAGAATGTTTCTTTGAAGACGGAACTGCGATCCGGAAAAGAACCCCAAATCTGGATGCTTCTGAAGCATTTGTAACCTACACTACCTGTGATGATACAAAATGGCTTTTACGGACCCAGCTTTTACGCCAACCGGCAGAAGATGTGGCTGCAGAGAATGACCGGTCAGATGAAGATCTGAAACAGAGATATTCCAGACAGCAGGAAGTTTTTAAAATATCTGGAAGCTTATTATGGAAGAAAAGTCTGGTTCAGCCCATGAACAGGAACAGTAATAAAGAAGGCAGGGAAAAAGATGAAGATATTAAATAAGCTTTCATTTCATAAAAAGATCTTTCTTGCCTGTCTGCTGACGGCACTGGTGCCTTTATTGTGCTCCAGTGTGGTTATGATCCGGCTGTTTACGGCAGCACTTGACCGGCAGAATTTAGATGAGGGGCGGACTCAGATCACAAAGGCAGAGGCGCGACTGGAAGCAGTTTTTGAAAAATGCGAGGAAGCCTGCAAGACCATTGCCACGGATAAAAAGACAGCCGGATCATGATCGAAAAAAGTGAAGCAGATCACCAGAGGGAGATGTACTTATCTTTATATCAGGCCACCCAGGAAACCTCAGGATATGCCCGGTTTTCTATTTATGATTCAGGAGGCCGTCTGTGCTATACGACGGATACAGAGGGGAAGGAAAAAGACCTGCCTGTATTCTGGGGGCTTTTAAGAAAGGCTTCCAGAACGGATGATATTGTATATTACAGGACTGATCCGGATCTTTCTATTACGGACGGGGACATTCTGCTTCAGGGTGCAAGACCGCTGTATACAGAAGGCGGTGCAAAAACTGGCTATATTGTTTTTGATTTTACAAGGGAAAACCTGGATGATCTTTTAGGGGCAGAGGTGTCATCTGGGGATGTGCTGCTGCTTTTAGATACCCATAAACGGACGGTGTACTGCTCTGGACAGGACAAGAGCCAGGTTCAGACAGGTGACATGATCGAAAAGATACTGGAAAACAGGAAAATGTCCGATGCAGGCCATGACAGGGAACAGTATCTGGTAAGCCATGGAGGAAAAACTGGCTTTTATTTTCTCTTATGCCGCCAGGCGCTATGAGCCAGCCAGCTGTGCAGACTATGTGGACCGTCAGCCTATGCCTGTCAGCGTTGGGATTATTCCTCTGCCTGGCTGTATCAGGCGTACTTACAGGCAGTATTGCCGCCCGGTACAGACATTAGATGAAGCTATGGAAAAAGTGAAAAAGGGTGATCTTTCTATCCGTATCCATACCCAGTCCAATGATGAAATGGGACGTCTTACCCGCAGCTTTAACCAGATGACAGAAGATCTGGGCCGGTATCTGGAAGATAAGGTGCAGAGGCAGAAGGACCTGAATGAAACAACATTAAAATTATACCAGACCCAGTTAAATCCCCATTTTCTCTATAACACGCTGGACACCATCAAATGGGAAGCAAGGATCCGCCAGGTGCCACGGATCGCAGTGCTGGCGGAAAATCTGGCGATCATATTGCGAAAAAGCATTTCCAGTAAGCCATTTATCCCTTTAAGAGAGGAACTGGAGACCATTGACAGCTATGTAGAAGTGCAGAAGATCCGCTTTACAGGCCGGTTCTTGTGTGAAAAGGAGATACCGGACCAGTTAGAGGAGTGCCTGGTGCCGAAAATGATCTTACAGCCGTTGGTTGAAAATGCTATTATTCATGGGCTGGAAGGCTGTGAAAATGGATATATCTGTATTTATGCAGGCCGTGAAGGAGATGTTTTAAATATTTCCATTACCGATGACGGCCGTGGCATGAGCCGGAGATATTGGCCTGGATCAACAGTCCGGAACCGGAGAAGCGGGAAGGACATCTGGGGCTTTATAATATTATGAGGATATTAAAATTATATTATGGAAATGAATATGGCCTGAAGGCAGAAGTGACAGAAGACGGAACAACTGTCACTTTGAGACTGCCGGATGTTCGCTCGGGATCTTTTGGTGCCGAAAGACCCTGAGAGGACATCTTAGAAAGGAGGGGGACGATGTATAAAGTAGTAGTGGTAGAAGATGAAGAGATTGCCAGAAAAGGCATTATATTTACCATTAACTGGGATGCATTAAACTGTATGATCGCCGGGGAAGCTGCCAATGGGGAAGAAGGGGCAGAGGTGATCCGCCGCCTTTCACCGGATATTATCGTTACAGACCTGAAAATGCCCCGTATGGACGGCGTGGAAATGATCGCAAAGCTGCGGGAACAGGGAAACAGGGCGAAATTTATTATCCTGACGGCTTATGGGGATTTTAAATATGCCAGAGTGCGGTGAAGCTGGGAGTCAGCGATTATCTGTTAAAGCCATTAAAGGACGGTGATTTGGAGCAGGCAGTGACCCGGATCATCGACCAGTTAGAAGAAGGAGACCGGCTCCGGCAGAAAGAAGAGGAAGAAACGCCTATTTTCCGGTTTAATGCAGACAGAAAAGCAAAAAATAAGTATGTAGAGCAGGCGATCAAACAGATCCGTGAACATTATAAAGAAGATATCAATATCAGTACAGTGGCAGAGCAGCTGCAGATCAGCGAAGGCTATTTAAGCCGTGTGTTCAAAAAAGAGACAGATTATACATTTACCACCTATCTTTCTTATTACCGCATGAAAGTGGCAATGGAACTGTTAAAAGAGGGAAATTTAAAGGTATATGAAGTAGCAGATGCTGCGGGCTATTCAGATACAGCCTATTTCAGCGCCCAGTTTAAGAAAATAGTGGGGATCGCGCCTTCTGAGTATCAGGATCGGGTAAGAGGGCACTAGGCGGCTGGTCATGGAGCCTGTGAATGGTAATTGCACTGGAGATTTTTGCACCTGGAAAAAGTGTGTACAGGAAAAAGTAATTATGTTATCATAGTGATAAGATCGTGAGAGCACAAAGTGCAGAGCATCCGGTAACAAACAAGGTACTGGGGGAGGTGGCCACATGCTTGAATTTAAAGACATCTTAGGACATGAACAGATCAAAGAACATTTTCAGAATGCGGCAGCAACGGGGAAAGTTTCCCACGCTTATATCTAAGCGGCGAAGAAGGAATGGGAAAAAAGACCCTTGCAAATGCCTTTGCCATGACTCTTCTCTGTGAAGAAGGAGGCAGAGAGCCCTGTATGCAGTGTCATGCCTGCAAGCAGGTCCTGTCAGGAAACCACCCGGATCTGATCTATGTAACACATGAAAAACCGGCCAGTATGGGTGTAGATGATATCCGTGAGCAGATCAATGATACCATTATGGTGCGTCCTTACAGTAGCCAGTATAAGATCTATATTGTAGATGAAGCGCAGAAAATGACGGTGCAGGCCCAGAATGCTCTTTTAAAGACCATAGAAGAGCCACCGGCCTATGCAGTGATCATGCTTTTGACTACAAACCAGGATGCATTTTTACAGACCATTCTTTCACGGTGTGTGCAGCTGAAACTGAAACCATTAAAAGACTCTGTTGTGAAGACTTATCTGGAAGAAAAGCTTCAGGTAAAGGACATTCAGGCAGAAATATACAGTGCATTTGCAAGAGGAAATCTGGGCAAAGCAATTCATCTGGCCCAGTCAGAGGACTTTAAGATGATGTATGAAGAGATTTTAAAGCTGTTAAAGGAAATCAAGGAAATGGATATTTCCCAGCTTTTGGATGTGATCCGCAAATTAAAAGATGACAATACGGATATTAAGGAATGTCTGGATTTTATGCAGATGTGGTACCGTGATATCCTGATGTATAAAACTACCAAAGATTTAAACCTTCTCATTTTCAAGGATGAGTTTTCCGCAGTGAAGAAGGCGGCGTCTTTAAGCAGTTATGAAGGGCTGGAACAGATCTTAGGGGCCATTGATAAGGCCAGAGTCCGTTTAGATGCCAATGTAAATATGGAACTGGTCATGGAGCTTTTACTTCTGACCATGAAAGAGAATTAATAGAATTGTATTTTAAGGGTGTTTTAGGAAAGGAAATTAAGTAAGAGAAATGTTAACAGTAATCGGAGTGCGTTTTAGGGCTGCCGGAAAGATCTACTATTTTGATCCTGCAGACCGTCAGATAAAAATTGGGGACCATGTGATCGTAGAAACTGCCAGAGGTATTGAATACGGTTACGTAGTTCTTGGAAACAGAGAAGTAGATGAGACAAAGGTAATACCACCTCTTAAGCCGGTGATCCGTATGGCAACGGATGAGGACCGTGCCATTGAGGCAAAAACAAAGAGAAAGAAAAAGAAGCATTTAAGATCTGCCAGGAAAAGATCAAAAAGCACAACCTGGAAATGAAGCTGATCGATGCGGAATATACCTTTGACAATAATAAGGTGCTGTTTTACTTACAGCGGACGGCAGAATTGACTTCAGAGAGCTGGTAAAGGACCTTGCAAGTGTATTTAAGACCCGTATAGAGCTGCGCCAGGTAGGTGTGAGAGACGAGACCAAGATCATGGGTGGTATCGGCATCTGCGGAAGACCGCTGTGCTGCCATTCTTATCTGTCTGAGTTCATCCCGGTTTCTATTAAAATGGCAAAGGAGCAGAACCTGTCCTTAAATCCAACTAAGATTTCCGGCGTGTGCGGAAGACTGATGTGCTGCCTGAAAAATGAGGAAGAGACCTACGAGGTATTAAACAGCAAACTGCCGGGAATTGGTGATACAGTTACCACTGCAGACGGCCTGAGGGGAGAAGTACACAGTGTAAATGTGCTGCGCCAGACTGTAAAGGTGATCGTAGTAGTAGATAAAGACGAAAAAGAGATCCGTGAATACAAGGTAGACCAGTTAAAGTTTAAGCCCAGAAGAAAGAAGGGCAAAGGCGGCGAAAAGCAGGACGAAGCAGAGTTAAAGAAACTGGAAGCACTGGAAAAGAGGGAAGGAAAGTCAAGGTTGAATGATAAATAGTGAAATGGAACACAGCTGGAGACAGGAAGGAATATCCTTTTAAGGATGATGAGCGGATCGATGATCTTCAGAGAAATCATTACGGCATCATCCAGAGAAAAGGCACCTTCTGTTTTGGGATGGATGCGGTGCTGCTGTCCGGTTTTGCAGTGGTAAAGCCAGGAGAAAAAGGCGCTGGATCTGGGAACAGGAACCGGTATTATCCCCATTCTTTTAGAAGCAAAAACAGAAGGAAGGCACTTTACCGGCCTTGAGATCCAGGAAGAGTCTGCGGATATGGCCAGGAGAAGTGTGAAATACAATCACCTGGAAGAAAAGGTGGAGATCGTAACAGGAGATATCAAGGAGGCCGGAAGCAGGTTTGCACTGGCTTCTTTTGATGTAGTCACCAGCAATCCACCTTATATGAATGATGCCCACGGCATTAAAAACCCGGGAGATGCCAAGCCATTGCCCGTCATGAGGTGCTTTGCACCTTAGATGATGTGGTAAGAGAAGGCACAAGAGTGTTAAAACCAGGGGGCCGGTTTTATATGGTCCACCGCCCAAGAAGGCTGATCGAGATCTTACAGACTATGAAGCAGTATGGTTTAGAGCCTAAACGGATGAAATTTGTACATCCTTATAAGGACCGGAAAGCCAATATGGTGCTGATTGAGGCAGTAAGAGGCGGCGGAGCCCTGATGAAGGTAGAAGCGCCGGTTATTGTATTTGATGAGAACGGGGAGTATTCACAGGAGATACGGACTACTTACGGGTATTAAAAAGCGCTTGCGGAGGAAAGGTACATGACAGGAAAATTATATCTGTGTGCAACACCCATCGGTAATCTGGAAGACATTACCTACCGGGTGTTAAAAACATTAAAAGAGGCAGATCTGATCGCAGCGGAAGATACAAGACACAGTATCAAGCTGTTAAATCATTTTGACATAAAAACGCCTATGACCAGTTATCATGAGTATAATAAGGTGGAAAAGGCAAAATATCTGGTAGAGAAAATGGCAGAGGGTACCAACATTGCCCTGATCACCGATGCGGGAACACCGGGAATTTCCGATCCGGGAGAAGAACTGGTAAGACAGTGCTATGAAGCAGGTATTCCGGTCACTTCCCTTCCAGGACCTGCAGCCTGTATCACCGCCCTTACCATGTCCGGGCTTCCTACCAGAAGGTTCTGCTTTGAGGCATTTCTGCCAGCAGAAAAAAGTGATAAAAAAGAGCGCCAGCGGATCCTGGAAGAACTGAAAAAAGAGACCAGGACCATGATCGTCTATGAAGCGCCTCATCATCTGGTGGCAACTTTAGAGGACCTGTACGGGGCACTGGGAAACCGGAAGATCACCATCTGCAGAGAACTTACCAAGAAGTTTGAAAGCGCCTTCCAGACTACTTTTGAAGAGGCTCTGGCGCATTATGAGACCGAAGAGCCAAAGGGCGAATGTGTTATCGTCATTGCCGGAAAGCCGGTAGAAGAGATCCGTGAAGAAGAGATACGCGCCTGGGAAGAGATGCCTATTGAAGAGCATATGGAGCATTATCTGTCACAGGGAATGGACAAAAAAGAAGCAATGAAAGCAGTTGCAAAGGACAGAGGAATATCCAAGAGAGATGTGTATCAGCAGCTGCTGTAATAAAATGTGCGTGATGCTGAAATATTCGCTCATGTTTTGTGGGATTGAGCCAGATATTCCCTCATGTTTTGTGTAATGAATTTAGAAGTAATAAAAAAAACTGCCGTAAGACCACGGATTTCATGGTCTTGCGGCAGTTTTAATTGTTTTTATGTAATTTACTCAGCTAACTTCAAACCAGCCAGCTTTGCCAGCGCCAGAATGGATGCCTTAGAAACTTTCTTTCCTTCATATTCAACCAGATCTTCTGTTCCCCCGGTGAAGATATCTGTGTTTGCTGCTTTTTTAGGATGATGCAGTCATCCTGGACTGTGATCTCAAGGGCGTCTTTTACGTCCAGGTTCAGGCTTCTTCTCAGCTCGATAGGAAGAGTGATCCGTCCAAGCTCGTCCAGTTTTCTTATAACCCCTGTTGTTTCATAATGAAATACCTCCTGTTTTGTTGTACTTTGCGAACCCCATACCGCTGCGATCCCTAACTTAAGGGACATCATGCATTGTTTACAATGTATAATTAAAAAGTAGCAAATTTTGGAAATTAAGTCAATGATAAAGGGGGGATTATAAAAGAATACAGGAAAATACTGAACAGAAACGAAAAAACAGTGGATTAAATATTAAAAAAATATTTCTTGACAAATAGTATCTCTTCCTGTAGTATTACTTTGAAGTTCAAAGTATTTCTGCGGAAAGGTAAGAAAAATGACTACAAAAATTATAGGAACTGGTTCCTATGTACCGGCTCAGATCGTAACAAATGATGACCTGTCAAAGATCGTCGAAACCAATGACCAGTGGATCCGCAGCCGCACGGGGATCGGAGAGAGAAGGATCGCAACAGACGACAGTACATCAGATATGGCGGCGAAAGCAGCTGCGAGAGCCATTGAGCAGGCGGGAATTGATCCGGAGGAGATCGACCTGATCATCCTGGCTACTTCATCACCGGATTACTGCTTCCCAAATGGAGCCTGCGAGGTACAGGCGAAAGTTGGCGCAGTGAATGCAGCCTGCTTTGATATCAGTTCTGCATGTACTGGTTTCGTGTTTGCCTTAAGCACTGCACATGCCTATATTTCTTCCGGTCTTTATAAAACAGCCCTTGTGATCGGCGCTGACCTGTTAAGCAAGTTAGTAGACTGGACAGACAGAAGCACCTGCGTTCTCTTTGGAGACGGAGCAGGAGCAGCAGTGGTAACAGCAGCTGAAAATGGTATCATCGGTCTGAACATGCATTCCAACGGAGCCAAAGGCGGGGTACTGACCTGTGGAAGCCGTTCTACGGGAAACTTCTTATTAGGAAAGAAACCGGAGCTTGGCTACATGACCATGGAAGGACAGGAAGTGTTCAAATTTGCTGTAAAGCAGGTTCCAGAGTGTATCAAAGAAGTTTTGGAAGAAACCGGAAATACAGCAGAAGATATTGACCAGTTCATCATCCACCAGGCAAATTACCGCATCATTGAGTCCATTGCAAAACGCCTGAAAGTGGATCTGGAGAAATTCCCGGTGAACATGGAACACTATGGAAATACATCCGGCGCGTCCGTACCTATTTTACTGGACGAGTTAAACAGAGCCGGAAAGCTTAAAAACGGAGACAAGCTGGTGTTAGCCGGATTTGGCGCAGGTCTTACCTGGGGAGCTGTTTTACTGGAGTGGTAAACAGACAGTAATAAATAACGTAATATACACGCAGTGGCTTTGCCGCAGCGGATAAGTTAAATAAAAATATAAATTTTAATCAGAAAAAGGAGAACAATATCATGTTAGAGAAGATGAAAGAACTTATTGCAGATCAGTTAAGCGTAGATGCAGACAGCATCACAGAGGCTTCCTCTTTTAAGGACGATTTAGGAGCAGACTCCCTGGATCTGTTCGAGCTGGTTATGGCTTTAGAGGATGAGTATTCCGTAGAGATCCCTGCAGAGGACTTAGAGAACCTGGCAACTGTAGGCGATGTTATGAACTACTTAAAGAACAAAGGCGTTGAGGCTTAATTATAAGTAGACATGCTGCCAGGCGTCGGCAATGAAAGTCAGCTGCTCCGCGAAAAAGCGGAGTGTACATCAATAGCAACAGGGGGACGGCGTGCTTACTATGGAAGCACGCTGTTTCTACAAGGCTACGGGAAAATCCCGGAATTTTGGAGGAAAGAATGAATACAAGAATTACAGAAAATGTTAGGAATCGAATATCCCATCATTCAGGAGGAATGGCATGGGTGGCAGAGCACAACCTGGCTGCAGCCGTATCTGAGGCAGGCGGTCTGGGACTGATCGGCGGCGCAAACGCTCCTGGCGAAGTAGTCAGAGAAGAGATCAGAAAGGCAAGAGAGCTGAACAAAGAAGCCTTTTGGTGTCAATGTTATGCTGTTAAGCCCACATGCAGATGACGTAGCAAAAGTAGTTGTAGAAGAAGGCATCAAGGTAGTTACCACAGGTGCCGGAAACCCTGAAAAATATATGGATATGTGGAAGGCCGCAGGCGTTAAGGTCATTCCAGTTGTTGCATCTGTTGCTCTGGCACGCCGTATGGAAAAATATGGAGCTGACGCTGTTGTTGCAGAGGGAATGGAGTCCGGCGGACATATCGGCGAAGAGACTACCATGACTTTAGTACCACAGGTTGCTGACGCTGTTTCTATCCCGGTGATCGCAGCAGGCGGTATTGGTGACGGAAGAGGCATTGCAGCTGCATTTATGTTAGGTGCAGAGGCAGTACAGATCGGTACCCGCTTCGTTGTTTCCAAAGAGTCTATTGTACATGAAAATTACAAGGAGCGTATCATCAAGGCAAAAGATATCGACTCCACTGTTACAGGAAGAACCCATGGACATCCGGTACGCTGCCTGAGAAACCAGATGACCAGAGAATACATCAAATTAGAGCAGGAAGGAAAGTCCTTTGAGGAACTGGAATACCTGACTTTAGGAACTTTACGCAAGGCAGTTCAGGAAGGCGATGTAAAGAACGGAACCGTTATGGCTGGTCAGATCGCAGGTCTTATTTCCAAAGAGCAGACCTGTAAGGAAATGATCGAAGAGATGATGGATCAAACAGAGAAACTTTTAGGTCGTTGTTAGGTACTTTTTGAACCGCTTTTAAACAGGGAGTAATGAACATGAGTAAGATCGCATTTATCTTCCCAGGTCAGGGCGCACAGACCTGCGGTATGGGAAAGATTTTTATGAGCAGACAGAAACAGGCCGCAAGGTATTTGACAAAGCCACAGAGCTTTTAGGCTTCTCTGTTCCGGAGCTTTGCTTTGAGCCGAATGACAGACTGGATATTACAGAATATACACAGCAGCTATGGTCACCACCAGCATTGCCATGATGAAGGTTTTAGAAGAAAATGGCGTAAAACCAGACGTAGCAGCTGGTTTAAGCCTTGGCGAGTACTGTGCACTGGCAGCAGCAGGGGTTATGAGCGAAGAAGATGCCATTACAACGGTACGTCAGAGAGGCATCTTCATGCAGGAAGAAGTTCCTGCCGGAGAAGGCGCTATGGCAGCCATCCTGGCATTAGATGCAGCAGTGATTGAAGAAGTAACTGCTGATATAGACGGTGTATGGATCGCCAATTACAACTGTCCGGGACAGATCGTTATTTCCGGTAAGAAAGCAGCAGTAGAAGAAGCCTGTGAGAAGTTAAAGGCAGCAGGTGCAAAACGTGCCATTATGTTAAATGTAAGCGGCCCATTCCATTCAGGAATGTTAGTTGGCGCAGGCGAGAAGCTGGGAAAGGTTCTTGAAAACGTAGAGATCCACAAGCCGGTTATCCCATATGCAGCTAATGTGACTGCCCAGTATGTAACAGAGGCAGAACCTGTAAAAGATCTTTTAGTAAAGCAGGTTTCTTCTTCTGTAAAATGGCAGCAGTGTGTGGAAACCATGCTGGCAGACGGTGTGGATACTTTCATTGAGATCGGACCAGGAAAGACACTGGCTGGCTTTATGAGAAAGATCGACCGCAGCGTAAAAACATTAAACGTTGAGAAGTTAGAGGATATAGAAAAGGTAGTAGAAGCTTTAAAAGAGGCGTAGAAGGAGAATAAACATGCTGGAAGGAAAGATTGCACTGGTTACTGGCGCAAGCCGCGGAATTGGACGCCAGATGCTAAAACGTTAGCGGCAAAAGGCGCATTTGTGATCGTAAATTATAATGGTTCTGCTGCAAAGGCAGAGGAAGTAGTAAAAGAAATCCAGGCAGCCGGAGGAAACGGACAGGCAGTTCAGTGCAATGTTTCCGACTTTGAAAGCTGCAAGGAAATGTTAGATGCAGTAGTGAAAGAGCATGGACGTCTGGATATCCTGGTAAATAACGCAGGTATCACAAGAGACAACCTGTTAATGAAAATGTCTGAGGAAGACTTTGACGCAGTGATCCAGACCAACTTAAAGGGCGTGTTCAACTGCACCCGTCACATTGCAAGACAGATGTTAAAGCAGAAGAGCGGCCGCATCATCAACATTTCTTCTGTATCCGGTGTATTAGGAAATGCAGGACAGGCAAATTACTGTGCAGCGAAGGCCGGCGTCATCGGACTGACCAAGAGTGCAGCAAAAGAGCTGGCAAGCCGCGGTATTACTGTAAATGCAGTTGCACCAGGATTTATTAAGACAGAAATGACAGATGTGTTAAAAGATGATATCAAGAAAGCAATCATGGAAAATATTCCTATGAAAGCTTTTGGTGAGACGGAAGATATTGCAAATGCAGTTGCGTTTTTAGCATCTGAGGAAGCACGCTATATTACCGGTCAGGTAATATCTGTTGATGGAGGCATGGCTATGTAGTAAAACAGCTTTCGCTGTTTCGTTACACCGCCAATCAGGCAAAAATAGAACAGGAGTCAAATATATGAATACAAGAGTAGTAGTAACAGGTATGGGCGCTATTACCCCAATTGGAAATAGTGTAGAGGCTTTTTGGACTGCAGTCAAGTCAAATACAGTAGGCATTGCACCAATCACTCATTTTGATACAGCTGATTTTAAATGCAAGCTGGCAGCAGAAGTAAAAGATTTTGATCCAAAGCAGTATATGGATCCGAAAACTGCACGTCGTATGGAAACATTCTGCCAGTTTGCAGTAGCAGCAGCAAAGGAAGCTCTGGAAACATCAGGCATTGACATGGAAAAAGAAGATCCTTTCCGTGTTGGCGTAAGCGTAGGATCCGGTATTGGTTCCTTACAGGCTTTAGAGCGCAACGAAAAGAGACTGTTAGAAAAAGGACCGGGAAGAGTAGAGCCATTATTAGTACCATTAATGATCAGTAACATGGCAGCAGGAAATGTTTCTATCCAGTTTGGTCTTAAGGGAAAATGCATCAACGTAGTAACTGCATGTGCAACTGGTACCCATTCCATCGGCGAAGCATTCCGTTCCATCCAGCATGGTGAGGCAGATGTAATGGTAGCAGGCGGTACAGAAGCAAGTATTACTCCAATTGGTGTGGCTGGCTTTACCTCCTTAACTGCATTAAACACCACCGATGATGTAAAGAAAGCATCTATCCCATTTGACCAGGACAGAAATGGTTTCGTTATGGGCGAAGGCGCCGGTATCGTTGTATTAGAGTCCTTAGAGCACGCACAGGCAAGAGGGGCTAAGATCCTGGCAGAAGTAGTTGGATACGGTGCAACCTGTGACGCATACCACATTACTTCCCCTGCAGAAGATGGAAGCGGTGCTGCAAAGGCAATGGAATTTGCCATGAAGGATGCAGGAATTACCCCAGAGCAGCTTGATTATGTAAATGCTCACGGAACCAGCACCCATCACAATGACTTATTCGAGACAAAGGCTATTAAACTGGCTTTAGGCGCTCATGCAAATAAAGTAAGATCAACTCCACCAAGTCCATGATCGGCCACTTATTAGGCGCAGCAGGCGGTGTAGAGTTCATTACCTGTGTAAAGAGCATTGAAGACGGCTATGTACATCCAACGGTAGGTCTGGAAAATCCAGGTGAAGGCTGCGACTTAGATTACACCATGCATGAGGCGTATCTATGGATGTAAATTATGCCATCAGCAACTCTTTAGGCTTTGGCGGACATAATGCCAGCCTGATCGTGAAGAAATTCACTGCATAAGGAAGGAGAACGTGGACATGAATATGGATGAAATCCTGACACTGGTTCAGGCTGTATCTGATTCAAAGCTGACCAGCTTTAAACTGGACCAGGGCGATATGCATATTTCCCTTAAGAAAGAGAAAGAAGAAGCAAAGATCATCACCGTTGGCGCACCTGGCGCTGTAGCAGCAGTTCCGGCTCCAAGTGCAGCACCTGTACTCACTGCAGCTTCCACAGGCGCAGAAGCACCTGCAGCTGCACCGGAAGCAGCAGAAAGCCATGACATTGCTTCTGATAAAGTGATCACCTCCCATTAGTAGGAACCTTCTACAGTTCTTCCTTCCCCCGGATGCAGAAAGCTTCGTAAAAGGAGGGAGATACTGTGAAAAAGGGACAGGTACTTGGCATTATTGAAGCTATGAAGCTGATGAACGAGATCGAAAGCGAATATGACGGCGTTATTGAAGCGATCCTTGTAAATAATGAGGAAGTAGTAGAGTATGGACAGCCATTATTCCGTATTAAATAAGATGTCCTCCTGGAACCTTTCCAAATAAAAAAGGTTCCGGGAGAACATTGGTTCCGAGAGAAAATAGGAGGGCAACAACCATGTTAATGGGTATTAAAGAAATCCAGGAGATCATTCCGCACAGACATCCATTTCTCCTGGTAGACTGTATTGAAGAATTAGAGCCGGGCGTAAAGGCAGTTGGCTACAAATCTGTTACTTATGATGAGCCATATTTCAGAGGCCATTTCCCACAAGAACCGGTTATGCCGGGCGTTCTGATCGTGGAAGCACTGGCTCAGACCGGCGCTGTAGCGATTCTTTCCCAGGAGAATTTCAAGGGAAAGACTGCATATTTTGGCGGCTTAAATAACGTAAAATTCAAGCACAAAGTAGTTCCGGGAGACCGTTTAAGACTGGAATGTGAGATCATCAAGCAGAAGGGATCGGTTGGCGTAGGAAAAGCAACTGCTACGGTAGACGGCAAGATCGCAGTTGTTGGCGAGCTGACCTTTATGATCGGATAGATAATACTGGTCCATAGGAGATTTGAAATGTTTAATAAGATATTGATCGCAAACAGAGGTGAGATCGCAGTCCGCATCATCAGAGCCTGCCGTGAAATGGGCATTCGCACCGTTGCAGTTTACTCTGAGGCTGATAAGGATTGTCTTCACACTCTTCTGGCAGATGAAGCCATCTGTATCGGCCCGGCTCCTTCCAGCCAGAGCTATCTGAATATGGAGCGTATTCTCTCCGCAACTGTTGCAATGAAGGCAGATGCCATTCATCCGGGATTTGGATTTTTATCTGAAAATGCCCGTTTTGCAAACTTTGCCAGCAGTGCAACATTACCTTTATCGGACCGTCTGCTGAGATCATCAACCGCATGGGAAATAAGTCAGAAGCCAGAAATACCATGATGCAGGCCGGAGTTCCTGTTGTTCCTGGAAGCAAAGAGCCTGTATACACAGCAGAAGATGGACTTGTCATGGCAAAAGAGATTGGTTTTCCGGTCATGATCAAGGCTTCCTCCGGCGGCGGCGGAAAGGGAATGCGTATTTCCAGAAGCGAAGAGGACTTACAGAGCATTTTAATGCAGCTCAGTTAGAGTCTGTAAAGGGATTTTCCGATGACACCATGTATATTGAAAAATATATTGAAAAACCACGTCATGTGGAATTTCAGATCATGGGTGACAAATTTGGCCATGTTGTTCACTTGGGAGAACGTGACTGCTCCATCCAGCGCCGTCATCAGAAGGTAATGGAAGAGTCCCCTTGTGAGGTCATTTCCCCTGAACTTCGTAAAAAAATGGGTGAAGTTGCAGTAAAGGCAGCCAAAGCCGTGAATTACGAAAATGCAGGAACCATTGAGTTTTGTTGGATAAAGACAAATTTCTATTTTATGGAAATGAACACCCGTATCCAGGTAGAGCATCCTGTAACAGAGCTGGTTTCCGGCATCGATCTGATCAAAGAGCAGATCCGTGTTGCTGCAGGAGAGCCATTAAGTGTGTCACAGGAAGACATCCAGATCAAGGGACATGCCATTGAATGCCGTATTAATGCGGAAAACCCGAAAAAGCACTTTATGCCATGTCCGGGCCGCATTACCAACGTGCATATTCCTGGTGGAAATGGTGTCCGCGTGGATACACACATTTACAATGATTATAAAGTACCTGCTAACTATGACTCCATGCTTATGAAACTGATCGTTTACGATAAAGACAGGGCATCTGCCATTGCAAAAATGCGCAGTGCTTTAGGCGAGGTCATTATAGAAGGCATTGAAACAAATATTGATTTTCAGTATGAGATCCTGGAAAATGAGGCTTTTCAGAAGGGTGATACAGACACCGGATTTATTGAAAAGTATTTCCCGGACTACATAAAATGATTTTAATCTGGAAAAATCCTCCGCGACCAGGTCGCGGACGGATATTTATGATCCTGAATAAGGATAATGCAGAAAGGAAGTTGTCGTATGCTGCGCAACATGTTCAGAAAAACGTATACAAAAATAGATACCAAATACAGACCGGTAAGCCATGAAGGAGAAGAACCATCCATCCCGGAAGGCTTATGGCGCAAATGTAATAAATGCGGGCAGCCGATCTATGTGGAAGACGTAAAGAACAATTACTATGTATGCCCCAAATGCGGCGGCTACTTCCGTGTTCATGCTTACCGCAGGATCGAAATGCTTACCGATGTAGGAACTTTGAGGAATGGAATAAAGAAATGCCATTTTCCAATCCTCTGGATTTTCCAAATTACGAAAAAAGGTAGAAGCAGCCAGAGAAAAAACAAATCTGAATGAAGCCATTGTTATTGGAAAGGCAAAGATCGACGGAAATCCTGCTGTTGTAGGTGTCTGTGACGCCCGCTTTATCATGAGCAGTATGGGCCATGTAGTTGGGGAGAAGATCACTGAGGCAGTAGAACGTGCTACCAAAGAAAACTTCCGGTGATCCTGTTTGCCTGCTCCGGCGGTGCCAGAATGCAGGAAGGCATTGTTTCCCTGATGCAGATGGCAAAAGACTTCCGCAGCCTTAAAGCGTCACCATGAAGCAGGACAGCTGTTTATCAGTGTTCTCACTGATCCAACCACCGGCGGTGTGACAGCAAGTTTTGCCATGTTAGGTGATATTATTATTGCGGAACCAGGGGCATTGATCGGCTTTGCAGGCCAAGAGTCATTGAGCAGACATTGGACAGAAGCTGCCGGAAGGTTCCAGAGAGCGGAATTCCTGTTAGAACATGGATTTGTAGACATGATCCTTCCACGTCAGGACCAGAAGCATGTGATCGGACGGATCCTTTACATGCATAGAAAACATGATATGGATGTGGAAGAGAACGGGGTTAAGACAGATATACCTGTAAATACCTGGCAGCTCCACAGTCTCAGGAAAACACAGAAAAGAGTGCTTGGGATACAGTCCTTCTTTCCAGAAAGGCAGACAGACCCACCGCTCTTGACTATATCAACGCTGTTTTTGATGAATTTATGGAATTCCATGGAGACCGCTGCTTTAAAGATGACGGAGCCATTGTTGGCGGTATTGCCATGTTCCACGGCATGCCGGTGACTGTCATCGGACAGCAGAAGGGAAAGAACACCAAAGACAATATCCGTCGCAACTTCGGTATGCCGTCTCCAGACGGCTACCGCAAGGCGCTACGCTTAATGAAGCAGGCAGAAACCTTCGGACGCCCCATTATCTGCTTTGTAGACACACCGGGAGCTTTCTGCGGCCTGGAAGCAGAGGAAAGAGGTCAGGGAGAAGCCATTGCAAGAAATCTGTTTGAAATGTCGGATTTAAAAGTACCGGTGCTTTCTATCGTCATCGGCGAAGGCGGAAGCGGCGGCGCGCTGGCTATGGCAGTAGCAAATGAAGTATGGATGATGGAAAATGCCATTTATTCCATTTTATCACCGGAAGGCTTTGCGTCTATCCTTTATAAGGACAGTAAAAAGGCGCCGGAAGCAGCCAGAGTCATGAAAGTGACCGCTGCTGATTTAAAGGAACTGGGACTGATCGAGCGGATCATACCGGAGGAAGAACCGGCAAATACAGATACTCTGTACCGCATTGCAGGTTATATGGATCGGTCTATGGTGAAATTTATGAAGAAGTATCAGGATATGTCAGGAGAAGAGCTGGCAGAGCACAGATACGAAAGATTTAGGAGAATGTAATGAGTGGGATCAAAGCTTTAAAAATAGGAGATCTGGTACTGCAAAGACCAGTGATCCAGGGCGGTATGGGCGTAGGCATCAGCCTTCATAAACTGGCGGGAGCTGTAGCAGCTTCCGGCGGCATGGGACTGATTTCCACAGCACAGATCGGTTTTAGGGAACCTGATTTTAAGACCAACTTTGTAGAGGCAAATCTGCGCGCTATCAGGCGGGAGATGCAGAAAGCCAGAGAGATTGCGCCAAAAGGAGCTATCGGTTTTAATATTATGGTAGCCACCAAGCACTATGACCTGTGGGTCAAGGAAGCCATTAAATCCGGCGCAGATGCCATTGTATCCGGCGCAGGTCTTCCGGTACGTCTTCCGGAATATGCACAGGCTGCTTACGAAGAGATGAAAGCCGGTATTGCAGATGCAAAAGAAAACTGCGAAGAATTTTGCAAGCAGGCAGTAAAAAAAGTAAAGCTTGCCCCCATCGTATCTTCGCAAAGTCTGCACAGGTTATCTGCAGACTTTGGGACAGAAAATACAAGCAGGTTCCTGATTTTGTAGTAGTAGAAGGACCTTTAGCCGGTGGTCATCTGGGCTTTTCCAGAGAAGAACTGGCTGAGTACGGCGCAGACACCAAAGATGTGCCAAATACCTATAACCAGGAAGCCTACGATAAAGAAGTCCGCTCCATTATGGAAGTGGTAAAGACTTACGAAGAAAAATACCAGAAACATATCCCGGTAGTAACTGCCGGGGGAATTTATACCCATGAAGATGTAAAACACCAGTTTGAACTGGGGGCAGAAGGCGTACAGGTGGCAACTCGTTTTGTCACGACAGAAGAATGTGACGCTCCGGATGCTTACAAACAGGCTTACATCAACGCAAAAAAAGAAGATATCGTTATCACCCAGAGCCCGGTAGGAATGCCAGGACGTGCCATCTTAAATCCGTTTTTACAGCAGATCAAAGACGGCGTCCGTCCGGCCATCAAAACCTGCTTCCAGTGTCTGGAACACTGCGATATCAAAACCATTCCTTACTGCATCACAAAGGCATTGGTAAATGCAGCAGAAGGAGACGAAGACAACGCCCTTCTCTTCTGCGGCAGCAACGCTTACAGAGCCGAAAAGATTGAAAAAGTAGATGATGTGATGAAAGAACTGGTGGGAGAATTGTAACGCATGAACCGCCTGCGTAAGCAGACAGATAAGCATGTTGGTACGAGTTCGCGAGTCCCCCCAAAAATACCGGTCATACCCATAAAAAGGTATGGCCGTTTTTTCTTACAAACCCTTACAAAATCCTTACTTGCCTTGACCTTTGGAGTAACTTCAAGGTGTATGCTTTCTGCATAAAACAAAAGGACATGTTCCATGAGGGGGACGTTGTCATATATAAAAACGCAGGAGGCATTTAATTTATGAAGAAACGTTTTGCTATTACAGTACTTGCGCTGGCTCTGACGGCAGGAAGCGCTATGACATCTTTTGCAGCAGGTTTTACAGGTACAGGAAAAGGCGTAAAGTATCAGTGGGGTGATGGAGCTTATTGCACCAATAACTGGGTACAGTATAAAAATC
>ENA-OQJH01000216-OQJH01000216.1-human-gut-metagenome-genome-assembly--contig:-NODE-216-length-34422-cov-7.688584_pt1 | contig 34422 bp, 30 predicted proteins | sample MGYA00242597_ERZ504763 | MGnify/ENA primary metagenome ERZ504763 (study PRJEB26092, sample SAMD00036359) | human gut metagenome | host: Homo sapiens | study: EMG produced TPA metagenomics assembly of...
CGCACGGAATTCCATAGTTATAATTAACAAAGGTTTCCAAACAGGAAATCAAAATGCCCAGATAGCTCAGTTGGGTAGAAGCACGAGGACTGAAAATCCTCGTGTCGCTGGTTCGATTCCGGCTCTGGCATTTTTGCTGCACAAAGCAGGATTCACATTTTTTGCCACAGCAAATCCGGCAGAATCTCCTGTCTCCCTATCGCAAAAAAACTCTGCACCGCATCCCCGGAAATTCCCGGATGGATACGGTACAGAGTTTTTTCATCGCACAACTGCCCAAGAAAGCTTTTCGTTTTTACAGATTTTTGATGACCTCCCATGCTTCATCATCAAATTTTCTATCTCTGAAATAATACTGTTTATCTTCTTCGGTAATCTTCCGAATGACTTTACACGGATTTCCTGCTGCAATCGACCAGTCCGGAATGTCCTTTGTTACAACACTTCCGCCGCCGATAACAACGTTATCTCCGATATGTACGCCTGGTAAAATAACGGTATTTCCGCCAATCCAGACATTATCTCCGATGGTAACTTCAATGCCGTATTCATACGCACTGTTTCTTGCCGCCGGATGCACCGGATGACCTGCAGTATAGATGGCAACGTTCGGCGCCATCTGGCAGTTGTCTCCGATTTTTACCTTTGCCACATCGAGAATGGTGCAGTTATAATTTGCAAAGAAATTTTTTCCGACCTCAATATGAAAGCCATAGTCACAGTAAAATGGCGGATTGACAAATGCACCCTCGGATTTTCCAAACAGTTCTTTTACAATGGCTGCGATTCCGTCAAAATCCGAACGGTCGATGGTGTTCAGTTTCTGCGTCAGTCTTCTCGCATTCATCTGCTGCTCCATCACCTCTGCATCGGAAATGTACGGTAACTGTCTGTCTCTTCTCTCTACGTTTTTCATTGTTCTGTATCCTCCCTGGTAATATTATTCACCCACTGATATTTTTTATAGTGTCTGTAAACGGCAGGAAGCTTAATCATTTCATCCAGATTCAGCAGGAAATAAACGACCATGACCGTTGTTCCGATCGTAATCGCCGCATAAAAGAGATTCAGGACAAAAGAAATCTGTGTGGCAAGCGAAACTGCGGACAGGGAATTCTGGTCCAGCGTACCGACCATTAACGCATCGGACGCACTTACCAGTGCATTCATCAGATTCTGTACAACCATCGGGATCAGCAGTGCAAGAAGTTTCCGGTAGAATTCTGGATCTTTTTTCTTGATTTCCCTCTGATTTTTCATTTCTTTTTCCTTTTTTCTGTTTTATTCCATACACGTATATGTTATAATCATATTATCTTAGGTTTTGCGTTTTTTCTACGACAATATTCCTTATTTTTTATAATAATTGTACTTTTTCACGGAGGTTTTTATGATAAATGACCCAATTACAAAAGTCATGCAGGACGCATCCGAGATCGTCCGCTACGATGAAGTCGGCATTCCGCTTTATATCCGGGAAGGACTGCTTTCTTCCTATCCAGATCACCGGGCGCTCTGCCACTGGCATGAGGATATCGAATGGGTACAGATCCGCTCCGGTCAGATGAACTACTATATCAATGGAAAAAGAGTCCTTTTAAACGCCGGGGAGGCGATTATCGTCAATTCCCGCCAGATGCACTACGGATATTCCGAAAACGGCCAGGAATGTGACTTTATCTGTATCCTGTGCCATCCGAAAATCCTCACCGCGAACAGCTTCTGTACCAGTCTTATATTACGCCGGTTCTTTCGAATCCGGCTCTGGAATATCTTCATCTGAAGCCGGAAAATCCGGAAGATACTGAAGCGCTGCAGACCCTCCCGGAAATTCTCCGGCTGAAGAAGGAACAGCCAACCGCCTACGAAATCGAGGCTGCTGCTCTGCTTTCCCTTTTGTGGTGCCGTCTTTTGCGCACGCATCCGATGATGCCGGACGGCAACACCGCCGTCTCACAGGATCCAGATCTTCTGATCCAGCGCGATATGGTTTCCTATATTTACAGCCACTACAGTGAATCCATCAATCTGGAAGAGATCGCCGCCGCCGGAAAAGTCTGCCGCAATAAATGCTGTCAGATTTTCCGCCGCTATCTTTGCCAGAGCCCAATTGATTTTCTGAATCATTACCGTCTGGAAGTAAGCTGTCATCTGCTAAACACAACCAAAATGTCCATCGCGGAAATCTGTACCGCATGCGGTTTCAATCATCAGAGTTATTATTCCAAAATTTTTCTGCGTACTTACCATTGTACGCCGAGAGATTTCCGGAAACGCGCAGAAGGCCTGCCAACATAACCTGATTTTTTTCTGTACACGTTTTTTTGTTAAAAAAAGGAAGAATTTTGCTAGACATTTTTCCGATCCCTGTTATAATAAAATTACAAAGGTGTTGCGCTAAACCTAACCAAAACACTATATTTTCCATTTATTTTACAAGGAGGATGACATGGTAAAAAAATTTGTCTACGGAACCCCATTTGAAACCGAAGCTGTCGTAAAAGAGATCCCCTCTTCCGAAGGAAACCCGGATTACGGTACCTTCTCCACCGAGAACGGCTTCTCCTTCACTACAAAGCTTGCTGACGAGGACATGGTATTCGGACTTGGCGAAGCCAACCGCGGCATCAACAAACGCGGTTTTCTTTACATCAGTGACTGCGCTGATGATCCAAACCACGTAGAGAGCAAAACCTCTCTGTATGCAGCACACAACTTCATCATCATCTCCGGCAAGACACACGTAGGATTCTTCTTCGATTATCCGGGCACCCTGCGTTTCGATATCGGCTACACAACTTCCGATACAATGACTGTTTCCTGCGAAAACGCAGATCTCTACGTTTACATGATCACCGGTGATTCCGATCTTGATATCGTAAAACAGTTCCGCGGCATCATCGGACGCAGCTACATTGCTCCGAAGTTTGCTTTCGGTTACGGTCAGAGCCGCTGGGGCTACAAAACAGAGGATGATTTCCGCACGGTAGTGAAAAAATACCGCGAAAACCATGTGCCGCTCGATATGGTTTACATGGATATTGACTACATGCAGGATTACAAGGACTTCACCGTAAATGAAGAACTTTTCCCGGATTTCGAGGGATTTGTACAGGATATGAAAAAAGAAAAGATCCATCTCGTTCCGATCATCGATGCCGGTGTGAAAGTCGAAGAGGGTTATGACATTTACGAAGAGGCTGTGAAAAAGGCTACTTCTGCCGCCGTGAGGATGGCTCCTACTTCGAAGCTACTGTATGGCCGGGCTGGACTCATTTCCCGGATGTCTTAAATGCAGATGCCAGAAAATGGTTTGGTGACAAATACGATGTTCTCGTTTCCAAGGGAATCGATGCCTTCTGGAATGACATGAACGAGCCATCCATCTTCTATTCCCAGGAAGGCCTTGCTGATTTCAAGGAGACTGCAAAGAAATATGTGGAAGGTGACCCGGAGGTTCCGCACTACATGGTAGGCGGAAAGCTTCAGGCACTGGCAAACAACCATGAGGACTATAAACGCTTCTATCACAACGTAAACGGCGAACAGGTCCGCCATGACAAGGTACACAATCTGTTTGGCTACAACATGACACGTTCTGCCGGTGAAGCTTTTGAACGAATTTCCCCGGATAAGCGAATCCTGATGTTCTCCCGTTCTTCCTACATCGGCATGCACCGTTACGGTGGAATCTGGACCGGAGACAACTGCTCGTGGTGGTCACACATCCTGCTGAACCTGAAGATGATGCCGTCCCTCAACATGTGCGGTTTCCTCTATACCGGAGCCGACCTCGGCGGATTCGGTACAAATACCACAAGAGACCTGCTGCTCCGCTGGCTGGCACTTGGTGTTTTCACTCCTCTGATGAGAAACCATGCTGCACTCGGAACACGTGAGCAGGAACCTTACCAGTTGAGCATATCGAGGACTTCCGCAACGTCATCGGCGTCCGCTACCGCCTCGTTCCGTATCTGTACAGCGAGTACATGAAGGCTGCTTTAAACGACGATATGTACTTCAAACCGCTTGCCTTCGTTTATCCGGACGACAAACTGGCAAGAAATACAGAAGATCAGTTGATGATCGGTAATGAGATCATGATCGCACCGGTTTACACCCAGAATGCCATCGGCCGTTACGTATATCTGCCGGAAGAATGATGTTTGTAAAATTCCTCGGCAATGGAAACATGTTCCAGGAGGTTCTTCCAAAAGGTATCCACTATGTAGAAGTTGCCCTGAATGAGGTTCCGCTCTTCATCCGCAAAGGCTGCGCAATCCCGGTTGCTGATTTTGCAGAATCCATACCGGATATCAAAGAGGAAAGCATCCGCATGGTCGGATACGAAGGCGCTTCCTACGAGCGTTATACCGATGACGGAGTTTCCCGTATCTGATACAGAAAACAGTTTTTGAATCATCTCCCCCTTTGCAGGAGCTTCCCGGAGCCATCAGGTTCCGGAAGCTCCTGCAGTTTTTTCACGCAAAAAGGCGGGAACCCTCTATGTTTCTCCGGGTTCCGCTTTTTCTTTTCGCTTTATTCTGTTTTAGGCAGCCGCACCTCTACGACGGCTCCGTAATTTTCATCCATATTGGAGCACGTAATGCTCGCCCGTTCGCCGTACATCAGCGCCAGGCGGCGTTTTATATTGGAGATGCCGACATGGTGACGGCCGTGGTAGATGATAGGCGTGTCGTTTTCGATTGCATCCAGTGCCTCTTTCGAAAATCCGTTTCCGGTGTCGGAAATACAGATGTAGAGGTACTCACCGTCCTCGTACGTCTCGTTTGTGAGATATAGGGAAATCTCACTCTTCCGGTCCAGGGATACACCGTGTACTACGGAGTTTTCCACCAGTGTCTGCAGCAGAAGAGACGGAACCTTCCATTCTCCGATATCACCATCCGTCGTTGCTTCAAAGGAAAAGGCTTCTTCTCCGTACCGCAGCTTCTGGATGCGGATATATGCCTCAATGTGTTCCAGCTCTTCCTCCACATCGCGCTGCTTCTTGGAATCCTGGAAAATGTAGCGCATATAGTCGGACAGCACCGTTGTGATCTCAACGATCTCGCCTTCGTTATTCTTATCCGCAATGCCATGGATCAGGCTCAGGCAGTTCAGAAAGAAGTGTGGCTTGATCTGTTCCTGCGTATATTCCAGCTCGGCTTTCTGTTCTGCAAGCTCTTTTTCATAGATCGCAATTTTCAATCCCTGTATTTTCCGCAGCAGTTCCTTGAATTTGCCGCTCACAGACTCCAGCTCTAACAGATTGTTGCTTCCATCATCATTCAGACTCTGCTCTTTTTCCAGCTCCTCCAGTTTTTGTCCGAATTTTTCCAGCGGTTCCAGAATCCGGTGGTAATATGCTGTAATTTCCAATGCGCAGACAATCAGAAGAACCGCGATCAGGACGACGAATGCAATCTGCATAATCAGTACATTCTCAAGAATACCGCCTCCCGGCAGAACCATAAGATTGATTTTTCCGACCGTGCCAAGCTGGTAGGAATAGACCGTCGCATTTTTCTTCTTCTTTCCCGCTTTGGAAAAATCGATAATCTCATTTTTATATTTTTCCGACGTATCTGCCTGCGTCATGACACGGCCTCTGGCATCCACCATAAACGGAATGACATCATACTCCTCTGTTTTGGCGCGGATGGTTCGGAAAATCAGGTTCAGATTGATGACACAGCCGATAACTTTTTTGTTTTTCGCGTACCAGCCTACAATATAGTCGTCGTCGCCAAACGTAATCACAGTCCATTGTGTGCTGATCGAATCCTTTGATGTCATAATCTGCAGATATGACATCAGCATCTGATTCAGCGTTGTCATTCCCTTACTCTCGGTAAACATAGTTCCACTGTCCGTAATCAGAACATTGGCTTTCTGACCGTAGACGAAGAAGGTCTGTACCTCATGGTAACGGATTTTCAGCACACGGTTTCGCTCCCGCAGCGTCTGCTCCATTTCATAATACTGAGCATCTGTCGATGTTATCTGATCCGGGATTTCTTTGATGTTGCTGTCAGAATCCAGCAGATAGATCAGTTCACTGTTGATCTGCGACATATCACGGTTGATCTGATCGACATAGAGCTTTGCCGTATCGGCAATATATTTATCTGCCAGCTTGCGGTTTTCCCAAACGCCCCAGAGCAGGCAGACAACAAGCCCCATCAGGACCAGAAAAACCGGAGTTCCAAGCCGCAGGGACGTATCCTTCAAACTGCGTATTCGAACGCTGCGCAGCATCCTTCGTTTTCCTTTCTGCCAGAGATTCATAAGCGCATCCACCCCTCCTTTTTTCTGTCTGCAGAGCGACTGCCGGACGCCGCACCTTACCGCGCAGCTCCGGCAGTCATTTTACACTCACAGAATATATTTGCAGCTATGTTCTTTGTAACACAGCCCATTATATCACATTTTTTCGCTTTGTGCATGCAAAGTCCGTGTTTCACATGGTGAGAACAGGATTCTTTGTTGCCGTTCGCCTGCTACCGGTGAGCGGTAACATTCTCTTATTCAGAGAAAATGTTCAGCAGCTTTTCTGCATCCGCTCCTTCTTTTACGAATACCGGAATAGTATCCAGCGGTGCAGCAACCGTTACGTTCTGTCCTCCCTCATACTTTTCTCCGGTCCATGCGTTAAACCATGCTGTTCCATCCGGGAGATAAACCTCGCGCTCCGTTACGTGATCCTCCATCACAGGTGCAACATAGAGATCCGGTCCGAACAGATAAGCATCCTCCACATTCCAGCTTTCCTGATCTGTCGGGAAATCATAGAAAACAGGCCGCATCATCGGAGTTCCGTCCTCATGTGCTTTCTTCATCTGTGTCCGGATATAATCTCTCAGGCGCTCACGCAGGAAAATATATTTCTTTGAAATTTCATATGCCTTATCGCCAAAACTCCAGATCTCATTATCGCTGCCGGAGCCGATCTGCTCTGCACCGTAGCCCTCCTGTGGATTGCGGTTTCCATGCAGACGCATGACAGGACAGAAGCATCCGTACTCAAACCAGCGGATGTACAGACGATGGAAATCCGGGTCGTCGGTTCTGGCGCCGTGGAAACCGCCAATATCGGTGGTCCACCACGGAATACCGGCAATCGCCATGTTAAGCCCTGCCTGTACCTGGCGCCGGAAGCACTCGAAGGTACTTACAATATCGCCTGACCATACGAGCGCACCATATTTCGCGCTGCCTGCCCAGGCAGAACGGATCAGCTGATTGGCATAGTATCGCCTTCTGCGTCATGCATCATAGAACGCTTTCAGATAATATTTCGGATAAATATTTCCGACCTCCTGTACGCTTCCGAGCTGATAGCGGTAGTTCTTGAAATCGTAAACGCTGTATTCCGGCTCTGCCACATCCAGCCAGAAGAGTTTTGCACCCTGATCGTAATAATTTTTCTTGATCTTCTCCCAGACATATGTTCTTGCATCCGGGTTAGTCGCATCGAAGAAAACTTCATTTCCGCCGCAGAGCATCGTCAGCGGTACACCGTGCTCCGTGCGAACCAGATAACCCTTCTCTTTCATCTCCTCGAAGTTTTCGGAATAAATGTCAACGGTCGGCCATACCGACACAACAACCTGAATTCCCATCTCCTTTAATTCGCGGCACATGCCCGGCACATCCGGCCAGTATTTCGGATCAAATTTGAACTCGCCCTGCTTCGTCCAGTGGAAGAAATCGACGACAATCACATCAAGCGGCACACCAAGCTCTTTGTATTTTCTTGCTACAGACAGAAGCTGTTCCTGATTCCAGTAGCGGAGCTACACTGCCAGAAGCCCATGCCATATTCCGGCATCATCGGCGGTTTTCCGGTCAGCGTCATATAATTCTCCTCGATCTCGGCAGGCGTATCACCTGCAATCACAAGATAATCGATTTCTTTCCCGGATTCCGTTACCCATTCCGTTCCATTATTCGCAAACATCACCTGTCCGACGCCCGGATTGTTCCATAAGAAGCCGTAGCCGATACTGGAAAGATAGAACGGAACACTGACCTGTGAGTTTCTCTGTGCCAGCTCCAGCATACAGCCCTTCAGATCCAGCTCATGCTGCTGATACTGTCCCATTCCGAAGATTTTCTCACCTTTTCTTGCTACAAACCGCGCTACAATACGGAAATTATCCCCGACGCCGTTGCTGTACTCGCGTCCCATGATGTTGAGCGGCATGCTTTCCTCATCGCGCAGACGGCGGAAATGCTCCTTTAACAGAACTCTTCCATCCTCATGATAGAACGTAATGACGCTGCCAGAATCAATCACTGCATGAAGCTTTCCATTTGTGATTTTTCCGTAGGAAGTATCCGTTCCCTCATACATATTGGCAAAGGCTCCGCCTTTTGCTGATGGATCCTCAAAGATTTCAACCTCTCCCGCATGCGCGTCCTTTGCTTCCAGCGCCCAGTCGCGGCCGGTAAAGCTTCGATTTTTTGTCGCGCGTACACGCAGTGCATCTTTTCCCCACGCTTCGATGCAGACGGTCTCGCCATCGTAAGAATAAATTAACTTACCCTCTTTTTCCCAAAACATGTAAAAATCCTCCTTTTGTCAAAAACGGCAGGTCATTTCTGGCCTGCCGTTTCTCCTGCTGTTTGGCACTTCAGACATTGACCCGCCGGATCAACGCCTGCTTCTTACAGGTAATATTTTTTTCTGTTTATTTTGCCAGATTTTCTTTGTATGCATTGTAAGCATCTGTCTGAATCTGAAGGAACTCGTCAATGCCCATAGCTTTCAGCTGATCGATGTAGGAATCCCACTCATCATCAATGCCGCCGTCTACTACCCAGTGCGCATACTGTGCTTCTACATATTTATAGATATCGGTTCCGATTGCCGTGATTCTGGAAAGGTCTTCGTCGGTATACTGAACCATCGGGAATCCACAGTTTTTCTCAGTATCAACGTATTTCTCATTGATCGCATCATCGGCCAGTTTGACACCGTCGCCCTGATCCTCCGGAAGAGAAACTTTGTCATAGAAATCCTCGTTCATGTATTTTGGTCCGAAGTCACGTAAGGAGTTGGACCATGCGGAAGTATCCAGAGAAGATCCATCGCTTGGCACATCTACATTGTAGGTTCCGTCGCCATTGTCTGTGATCTGGCTTCCGATCGTACCATAGAAGGTCTGTAACGATGCAAGATCGGTGTAAAATTCATCCGCCCATTTCAGCAGGGTGTCAGGATCTTTACAGTCTTTGGAGATCATGAGCTCACGGTCGGAGATATCAAGGTAATTGGTTGCTGCTTCTACGTAGTGGTTTCCATCGTAGCCTTCTACTGCCTCAAGAGTCTTAAACTGATTTACGTTCGGACCAACCTGAGCGTCTGCAGTCCATCCAAAGATAAGACCTACCTGAGAACCGCCATCAGCCTGCTGTTTTGCTGTCTGCATAGAGCCATCCTGTGTGAAGTACTCTGGGTCAACAACGCCCTCTTCCCATAACTGACGCATCCATTTTACTGCTTCTTTGTAATTTTCTTCCATCGGCATGAAGACCGGTTTTCCTTCGCCATTCAGTCCCATGTAGTTTCCGTCACGGCTTACCATGGTTCCGAACGGGGAAAGGATGTGGCGCAGATCACCGCTTAACAGTCCGCTGCTTGCTGCATTTGTGATACCAATCTCATTGGTTGGATCGCCATCGCCGTCAGCATCTTCTGTCGCAAATTTAACAAGAACCTCTTCCAGTTCTTTATAGGTCTTCGGAGTTTCCAGTCCTAAGTTATCCAGCCATTCCTGGTTGATGCACATAACATCGCCGCAAACCTTCGGACGAAGCGGAAGCTTCTTCGGTAAGCTGTAGATTCTTCCGTCACGGCTGGTGCAGACTGCTTTCAGTTCCGGATCAGCCTCAAAGGCTGCTTTCAGGTTCGGCATATCTTTTTCGATCAGATCTGTCAGATCCAGGAATGCCGATTTGTTCTGTGCCATATCTGCCTGTGTTAAGCAGATGGAGCCAAGAAATGCATCCGGGAGGTCTCCGGAAGCCAGCAGCAGAGATTTCTGCTCGGACCAGTCACTGTTGTAATAAACCTGCCAGTCGATGTTGATATTCATCTTGTCCTCGATTTCTTTCATGACGCCTTCATGCAGGAAATCGGTCGGCCAGGTATCGGTCCATCTTACCGTTGCAATTTTGTAGGTTGGGCGGTCACTGGTATCTGCTGTATCGCCGGCAGAAGATTCTGTCTTGGCAGAACTTGCTGCAGTGCTTCCACTCGTACTTTCCGCTCCTCCATTACTTCCACATCCTGCAAGCAGTCCGGCTGCCATTGCGGCCGAAAGAGCAACGCTCCAGGCCATTTTCGTTTTCTTTCTCATCATCATCTCTCCTTTATGATTTTTTTATTTGCAATACTTCTCTCCTGTCCGCAGGATCAGCCTTTCAGGGATCCGAGCATAACACCCTGATTGAAGTATTTCTGCACTAACGGGTACATACACATGATCGGCGCGGAGGAAACCACGATGATCGCGTATTTGATAAGATCGGCCATCTGCTTTGCCTCAACGGCTGCAGCGCCGGTACTCATGGCACTCATGGTCTGATTGCCGACCAGAATGCTTCGAAGGACAATCTGCAGCGGCTGCAGACTTTCGCTTCGGATATAAATCAATGCATTAAAGTAGGAGTTCCACTGTCCTACTGCTGCCCACAGGGCAATAACAGCGATAACGGCTTTGGAAAGCGGAAGCACAATCTTGAAGAAGAATCCAAGGTATCCACATCCATCCAGCTGCGCCGCCTCCCAGAGATCCTCCGGGATACTGTTGTTGAAGAACGTTCGTCCTACGATGATGTAATACGTTACAACGGAGAACGGAACAACCATAACCCAGAAGGTATCCAGCAGATGAAATCTCTGTACTGCCAGGTAGGTCGGGATCAGACCGCCGGTGAAGAACATCGGGATCAGATAAAATGCTGTAAAAAATCTTTTTCCATACAAATGCTTTCTGGAAAGCGCGTAGGAAGCCGGAATATTGACAACGAGTGTCACAAGCGTTCCCATAATTACGTAAGCAATCGTATTGCGGTAGCCGGTCCACAGCTTTGCGTAGCTCGCCAGCTGTTTGTAGCCTTTGAAGTTAACTCCTTTTGGAAGGAACATAATCTGTCCGTTGGATACGGCTGCCGGATCACTGAACGATGCAATGACGATGAAGTACATCGGATACAGGGTAATGATGATCAGAAGCACGCCGATCGTATACAGGATGATATCGAAAATCCAGTCTTCTCTGGATTTCTTTACTTTGTTTGTTGATACTGCTTTTGCTTTACTCATATTTTTGCTCTCCATTCCTATGTAGGCTCAAAATTCTGTCAGATCAGTGAGGTATCACTCATTTTACTGGAAAGGAAGTTGACTGCCAGAAGAAGAACCAGGTTGATAATGTTGTTAAACAGGCCAATTGCAGCGGAAAGGCTGTACTGGCTGCTCACAAGACCCATCTTATACACATAGGTGGAAATGATCTCACTCGAAGTACTGTTCAGTGTATTCTGCAGCAGGTAAACCTTCTCAAATCCAATGCTCATAACGCTTCCCATTCTCATGATAAACATGATGGTTGCCGTCGGCAGCAGAGCCGGAACGTCGATGTGGATCATTTTGTGCCATTTATTGGCACCGTCCATCGTTGCCGCTTCATACAGGCTCGGGTCTACAGAGGAAAGCGTTGCGATATAGAGGATACTGTCCCATCCTACATGCTGCCATGCCTCAGACCATACATAAATGTGCGGGAATGCTTTTGCACTTCCCATCAGGTTCGGGAGCTTGAATCCAAGCAGTCCGACCAGCTTTGCGATAATACCTGTACTTGGGGAAAGAAACAGGATCAGCATTCCGGCCATAACAACGGTGGAGATGAAGTGCGGCAGGTAGGTTGATACCTGGAAGAATTTTTTAAACTTCTGTGCCTTCATCTGGTTAACCAGCAGTCCCATGATAACCGGAAGCGGGAATGTTACCGCGATGGTGTAAAGACTGATGATAATTGTGTTTTTAATGGTCAGACCGAACTGATAGGAGTTAAAGTACTGTTTGAAGTATTTCAGTCCAGCCCAGCTGCTTCCCATAATTCCATCCGCAGGTGTAAAGTTTTTAAATGCAATCACAATTCCGTACATCGGGTAGTACGTAAACAGTGCAAAAATGATAATGGAAGGAAGCATCAGTAAATATAATGGCCTGCTTCTTCTCACTCCCTCTACAAATCCTATGGAGCTTTTCTTTTTGGTTTTACTATGGTTGGCGCTCACATATCATCCCTTCTTTCCTTTAGATTTTTTGTAACGATTCAGATCTCCATCGCAATTTTTCTTCCATTTCGCATGGCTCTGAAACAGTTACCATTTTTCTTTTTCATGCTCTCGTTTCAACCGATGAACATATTATACAAAAAAGAGGGGCGTTTTTCTATCATTTTCCGGCAGTCTGTATATTAAAAAAGAGATGTCTTTTCACATCTCTTTTTAAGCAGAACGTTTTTTTGTTATTGACATCGTTTTTTTGTTATTTTTGTCTGCTCCGGTACTCATTTGGTGTACATCCGACCAGCTCCCGGAACGTTTTACTGAAATAAGAAATTTCCATAGCCGACTTCCATCGCAATTTTGCTAATCGGAAGCGATGAACTGCGCAAATACTCCTTTGCCCGCTCAATGCGCCGCTCAGCAATATAATTCGGAAGCGACATTCCCGTTGTTTTCATAAAAATTTTGGAAACGTAGTCCTCTGAGAGGAACACTTTTCCTGCAAGCACGGATCTTGAAAGATCCTCGTTCAGATTCTGTTCGATATAGTCTTTTAGCTGCTCCACCACATTGTCACTGCGGGATTCGTTCTTTTTCTGACCTTCCAGCACATCAAACAGATAATCGATGAACGCATGGGCACCTACCACAGAGAGAACCGCCTCTCTCCGTTTCGTTTCATACTCTTCACTGTCAAAAATCTGTCCGAAAACGATATTGCTCTCTTTTAAATAAACATATATATTCTGTATCATTTCTTCAAAAAACGACTTGTGAAATCTTTTCGCAGACCGCCGCTTTTCTCACGCTTTTTCAGATATTCCTGCAGCTTTTCCCGCACAGCCGCAAGGGAATCGGATCGCTCCATCTCAGCCAGATACGTTTTCCACGGCACTTCCTGATAATCACGCTCTACAAAGGACCAGCGTGTCTCATACAGAATCCCTGTTTCATCCGGCACTACATACTTTTCCATCTCTTCGAGCTGATCGCGGCTCTTTGAAATCTCATCCAGTACCGCCGGTTTTCCCATGTACATGCAGAATCTTGCCGGAAACGCACCCGCCAGACAGGTCCGCAGTTCTGCCAGTTCCTCCTGCGTTCCCATCGCACTTCCGTGATTTCGCAACACAACTGCCCATTCCAGATCGCTGACATGTACCACGGTTTCCAGTTTCATTTCTGTTGTTTCCACATATTCCGTCAGAACATTTGTAATCACAAAATTATATAAGCTGATCTCCTTTTTATAATGTTCCTTATCCGGAATTTCCAGTACCCGCAGCAGAATCAGACGGAAGGTCTCATCCGGAGTACAATATCCGCTCTTTTTTGCCCTTTCAATCCAATACTCCTCCTGCAGACACTGAACCAGAAGATCCTCCCAGAATTGCTTTTCATTCTCTCCTTTTTTCTCCTGTTTCTTCTGTTTTTGATGTTTTTCCTGCACAATCCCGACAATTCTGCGCAGCGCTGTTTCCAGATCCACATTGGAAATCGGTTTTAACAGATATTCCCTTGATGACAGCTTCAGCGCCATCTGTGCATACGCGAAATTTGCATAGCTGCTCAGGAAGGTACATTCGATATCCAGCTTTTTGTACCGGATCCATTCCAGAAGCTCCAGCCCGTTGCCCTGTGGCATATCAATGTCACACAGCAGCATTTCAATCGGATACTCTTCCAGCAGCTTTTGCGCCTGGCGGATGTTGTTTGCCGTAAATACCATATCAATTCCAATTCCGCTCCAGTTGACGGTTTCTTCCAGCTTTTCCACCAGAAGCTTATCATCATCTACAATCAGAATACTCAGTCCCATCGGTAGCCCCCAATATATTTTTTCTGTTTTTCTTCTTTTTCCTATAGAAACAGGCCAGCTGACAGACTCTTATTTTTCTGTCAGCTGGCCTGTTTAAAAACCATTATAACCTGTTTATTCTTTTCCGTCAAAGCAATAGGTACACATTTTGCATTTCGGCAGTCCGATCGACTCTACCAGATCGTCCAGGCGGTGATACCTGAGACTGGTGAAATTCTGACGGCGGCAGATTTCCTGGCACATGGACTCGTAGCGGTCGCTGGTCGGATCTGCATACTCTTCCAGTACTTTCTCTGCGTTTTCTCCCTCTTTTTCCAGAATAATCCGTCTGGTGATCAGATCCAGCTCGGATTTGGAGCGGGAGAAATTCAGGAATTTGCAGCCATACAACAGCGGCGGGCACGCCGGGCGGACATGAACTTCTTTTGCACCGCTCTGATATAAAAATTCCGTTGTCTCACGGAGCTGCGTACCGCGCACGATGGAGTCGTCGATCAGCAGCAGTTTTTCTGATCGATCAGTGCCTGCACCGGGATCAGCTTCATTCGGGCAATCAGATTTCTCTGTTCCTGATTTGTCGGCATAAAGGAGCGTGGCCAGGTCGGGGTATATTTGATGAATGGTCTTGCAAACGGAACTTTGGACTCATTCGCATAGCCGATTGCATGGGCAATTCCGGAATCCGGCACGCCTGCAATGAGATCCGGGTGGACATTGCTTCCCGCATCACGTTTGGCAAGCATGGCACCGCAGTGATACCGCATCTCCTCTACATTGATCCCCTCATAGGACGCAGTCGGGTAACCATAGTAAACCCACAGGAAGGAACAGATCTTCATCTCCTCCTGCGGCGGCACGAGCATCTCGACGCTCTCCGGCGTAATAAAGTCAATCTCACCCGGTCCGAGTTCATGGTAATCCGTGTAACCCAGGTTCAGATATGCAAAATTTTCAAAGGATGCGCAGTACGCTCCTCTTTCTTTCCAATAACAAGCGGGGTGCGGCCTTTTTTATCGCGCGCAGCGTAGATGCCGTCTTTTGTCAGCAGCAACAGCGTCATGGAACCGTCAACAACATCCTGCAGATGGCGGATGCCCTCCGGAATCGTCTTTTCACTGCAGATCAGAGATGCCGCAAGCTCGGTTGCATTGATCTGACCGGTGCTCATCTCCTGGAAATGGGTGCGGCCGTTGCCGTAAACCTCTTTTAAAAGCTGATCCATGTTGTTGATTTTTCCAACCGTGGTAATCGCAAAGCTTCCAAGGTGTGACTGGATCAAAAGCGGCTGCGGTTCATAGTCGGAAATGCAGCCAATGCCGAGGTTTCCCTCCATTTCTTCCACATCACGCTCAAATTTTGTACGGAACGGTGAATTTTCAATGTTGTGGATGGCACGTGAAAAGCCATTTGCCCCATATATCGCCATACCGCCTCTTCTTGTTCCGAGATGTGAGTGATAGTCTACTCCGTAAAACAGTTCCAGTGTACAGTCTTTTCTTGATGCAACTCCAAAAAAGCCTCCCATTTCTTGTCTACCTCTCTTTGTGTATTTTTTCTCCCTTGTGTTCTCTTAAATATGAATGCCCCGGCAAACCGGGATGCCTGCTTACGGTTCACCGATGCCGGAACCGCAACCAGTCTTCTTTTAGTGTACCACGATCTTCTCCGTACTGTAAAGTATAACTAATAAATTTGATATAAAAAATAATCTACATTAATAAATAAATTTACAGCTTTTTCCACAAAGATTTTATCGTAAAATCAAAAAAAGAAAGTATTGATTCTTTTTATCGGTTATGATACTTTAAAACTGCTTATGAATGTTGGTTTTGCGTTAAACGCAATAAAACGATTCATTCTTATTTTATCTTTTCTTAAGAGGAGGTTTTTACCATGGTTTCACTTTTGTTACCTGTCATTTATCTGGCATTCATCAGTCTCGGACTGCCGGATTCTCTGCTCGGCTCAGCGTGGCCGGTCATGTATCCGGAGCTTGGAACTTCTGTTTCTTCTGCCGGCATCATTTCTATGATTATTGCCGCCGGAACAATCGTATCCAGTTTGAACAGCGACCGTCTGAATACCCGCTTCGGCACCGGAAAAATCACGGCAGTAAGCGTTCTCACAACAGCAGTGGCGCTGTTTGGATTCTCCGTCAGCCACTCTTTTCTCGCCCTCTGCCTCTGGGGTATCCCATATGGCCTTGGCGCCGGAAGCGTGGACGCGGCTCTGAACAACTACGTTGCACTGCACTATAAAGCCCGCCATATGAGCTGGCTGCACTGCATGTGGGGCGTCGGATGCAGCACCGGTCCGGTCGTCATGGGATATGCCATCAATCATTCCACCTGGAACAACGGCTACCGTACCATCGCCCTGTTCCAGATTGTGCTGACTCTGATTTTATTTTTCAGTCTTCCGCTCTGGCAGAAGCCATCTGCTGATGCTTCTGCAGATGAGAACTCCGTTCCGGAGCAGAGAAGTTTTTCCCGCCTGATCCGCGTTCCCGGTGTCAAAGAGGTTCTGACCTGCTTTTTCTGCTACTGCGCAGTAGAATCTACTGCCGGCATGTGGGCTGCAAGCTACTGTACTCTGTTCCGCGGCATCGATGCAAAGCGTGCGGCAAGCTGGGCAAGCCTGTTCTACGTTGGCATCACGATCGGACGGTTCTTCTGCGGTTTCATCACAATGAAATTAAATGACCAGAAAATGATCCGGCTCGGACAGGCTGTGATCGCAGTCGGCACGATTCTGATGCTGCTGCCGCTTGGCGATTCCCTTCTGTTTATCGGCCTGATCCTGATCGGACTTGGCTGTGCGCCGATTTATCCTTCCATCATTCACGAGACACCGGCAAACTTCGGTGCTGACTTAAGCCAGGGAATCATCGGCATCCAGATGGCCTTTGCTTACGTCGGAACCTGCCTGATGCCGCCGGTTTTCGGCGTTCTCGGCCAGCATATTTCCTTCGGACTGTATCCGGTATTCCTGATGGCCATTTTGATTCTGATGGTTGTAATGGCAGAGCGGATGCACCGCGTAACGGCGGAAAAGAGAAATTCTTATAAAGCCAACTATTAATCCAATTATTCTGCAGCAGAATGGTCCCCTTGGATCAAACTCTGATATACTGCGTACAAAAAGTACATCTGATCAGGTTACTCCCTGATCAGATGTACTTTTTGTAAATTTCGGAAATTTTTTCAAGCACGCTCCGCTTCAAACTCTTTCACCACATCCTCCAGCAGGTTTCTGATCTGCAGGTGCTGCAGACATACTTTCTCACATTTTCCGCATTTCACGCAGTCTGATGCCTTTCTGCCCGGTGCAGTATATACAAGATTGTGATAAGAAATACTGATACATCACGCCAATTTTCCTGTTTCATTCCTCAATCATGCCAAAGACATCTTCAATCTCTCCCATATACAGATAATGGAGATCGCCATCTTTATATAAAGTATCGCGCGTAAATTCCGGCAGATCTTCTTTCTCCATTCTGACCGCATAGATTTTTTTGCAGACAAAGGTCAGCTCTGCCTCTTCAAATCCAACCGCATTTCCCAGCATCTTCGGTGTCAGACTGGTCAGACTGATCTTATCCGGCACATCATTTCCCGATTTTGATCCCAGGATTCCAAGATCCTTCCGATATTTCTCTGGAAAAAAGCAGACCGTAAACTCGTCTTCCTTCTGCAGAATCTGATGCGTCCGGCGGCTTTCACGGATAAATACGGTAATGATCTGCTTTCCTTTCTTTGGCGGTCCCCAGATCGTCCCCATCGTACCCCACCCGATCGTCATCGTATTATACTCCCTTGGCGTACCCGCAGTACACAAACCCCAGCGGTCATCAAAAATAGAAAACACATCATACTTTGCGGTTTTAAAATTCTCCATCGTAATGTTCATACTACATTCCCCTTTCGCTGATTTGCTTTGTTATCCTTAGCATACCGTACGGTAGTAACTACCGGGCAAGAACTTTTTTTCGAAGCCTTGAATTTTTATAAAACAGGGAATTTTTTATTTTAGAAATAAGAATTGTATGTTATACTAATGAACGTTGCCACTCCCAGACAGGCAGAGAAGGAGGGTTGACAGTGCAAGAACTATTCATTTCATTTTTTCTTTCCGTTATGGCAAGTATAGTAGCTACTATATCTGCAAATGGCTGGACGGTAAGAAATAACTGGCAGCCAGCCTAAGGTTTAAGCCGCCTTGCCCAAAAGGCACAGAAAGCCCCACGAGTTGCAGCTCGTGGGGCTTTTGTTGACTTTGCAAGCCATTCATTTCATTGCCTATCGGCATTATAGCATATGAAAATTTAAAATGCAATATTCTTAAGTTTTAAAAATAAGATTTCTTTTTCATCTATTTTTCCACAACGCAAAAACCGGAATGCTTACACATTCCGGTTTCCAGTAGAGCGCGAGACGGGATTCGAACCCGCGACCCCAACCTTGGCAAGGTTGTACTCCACCCCTGAGCCACTCGCGCATTTATTAATTTTTATCTTGCTAAGTGCTCGCTGCACCTTACAAATGATACTATACAGGAACTCCCCTCATTTGTCAATACCTATTTTCAATTTTTTCAAAAAAAAAATCAAAGTATCTACGATTCCCTCAATTTTCGCTCTCCATCAGACACCCGCACAGCTGTCTTCCCCCCACAAATTCACACCGAACCACCCTCCTGACGAATCCAGACTCCTTTCCATCCGTCCTCCCAACCTCACATACTCACGCCGATCCGCCTCCTAGCGATCCAGACCTCTATCCACCCCACATGCTCACGCCGATCCGCCTCCTGGCGGATCCAGACCTCTATCCACCCCACATGCTCACGCCGATCCGCCTCCTGGCGGATCCAGACGCTTTACCCCCGTCCCCACCGTCAGACCTCGCGTGGCTTCGTGCCTGCGGTGCAGCGGGCATAGAAAAAGAGGGCAAGAACTGTGAGCGCAGAAGGGGCCCGGAAAAATGGGATGACCTCTGGTGCACAACACCAGAGGTCAAAACGCACTGAGTCGGGAAACCATCAGGTTTCCTGACGAATTGCGTTGATTCCCATTTTTCCGGGCCCCTTCCGCGCCACAAGTTCCGCCCTCTTTTTCTCGCCCGCTGCACCGCAGGTACGAAGCCGCACGAGGTCGTCCGCGGTCGTCCGTATTCACCTCTACGCCTTCAGAATCGCGCTCAGCACATACTGATTATTTGAGAAGTTTTTCTGCGAAATATCCCCGAGTCTGATCAGGTCGACATCCAGCCACAGCTCCTCCGCTGCCACCATCATATTTGCAAACATAATCCCAAAATTCACCTCATCCCACTTCCGAAGCTTCTCCACACTGTGCTTCTTCGAGAAAATATGAATCCTGTTATCATAAACCACAAATCTCCACGGCTGGCTGTTCATACTGGATGGCGACAGTCTCGCCGCCTCCAGCATCTGCGTCATCCACTGCCGCGGCACCTCTTTGAACACGCAAAGATCCTCCAGTGGCAGTCTCTTTGCCTCACTTTGCCGTCTCGTATGCGAACCATGACTCTTACCAAAAGCGACGATCCCCACCAGCCGCTTTCCGTTCTTCTCAAGCTCCGCCTTTTTCACACGATTACTTCCGATAAAACAGGTTCCCAGTCCGATACTGCACAGATACAGCACCATCTGCTCCATAATATAGCCCACATTCATCAGGTATCGCTCTGACTCCTCCGAATAAAAAGCCATATAATACGGCGCCTTCACACTGAACATACTGAGCATTCTCTCCTGCCCTTTCCGGTTGTCCAGAATCGCCATATCCACACCGATGCCGGAAAACAACGCCGGCATTTCCTTGTAATGCTCCCAAATCTTATCTAATGTCTGCGGCGGAAGCGTGTCGAAACAATAATTTCTTACTGATTTTCTAACAAAAATAGCCTCATATAAATTCATACTCTCACCCTTTATTCATCTGCTATCCGTCTGTTTTTTCAAAAAACCGGCTGCGGCTGCCCTGTTTTTAAGGTCAAAACCGCCTTCCGAAAATATTTTGCTTAATTTCCTTTCTTCGACAGAAATATGGAAATTCTCCCTCTTAATCGCAATTTTTTTCATATCCCAGTTTTCTATTTTTATTCCGTAATAATATTGTAACATATTCAAAAACTTTTTCAAGGGAAAAGCGCGCCAAACTTTGTATATTTTTCACACATATTTCCATTGTTTTTTATGCACTTTTAACTTTTACTCTTCTTGTGCCGTAAGCTTCTCCAGTTCCTCCACATAAGAAGCAAAGACATCCAGTGCCTCTTCCACCGGCTCCGGCTTTGTCATATCGACGCCGCAGATTTTTAAAAGGTCGATCGGATCCATCGAGCAGCCACCGCTTAAGAACTGTTTGTACTTTTCCACAATGCCCGGTTCCCCAGCCAGGATTTTGCTGCTGATCGCAATCGCAGCGGAAAAACCCGTTGCATACTGATACACGTAGAACGGCGTGTAAAAATGCGGAATTCTCGCCCACTCCAGCGCAATCTGCGGATCTGAAATCATATCCGGTCCGAAATATTCCTTATTGATCGACAGGTACAGCTCGGAAATGCCATCTGCGGTCAGTGTGCCGTCCTCTGCCATTTTCTCATGAATCCGTTTTTCGAATTCTGCAAACATAGTCTGACGGAATACCGTTCCCTTAAACTGGTCCAGGAAATAATTCAGCAGGAAAATTTTCTCCTCTTTTTCCTTCGCATGCTCAAGCAGATAGCGGATCAGCAGAGCCTCATTGCAGGTTGATGCCACTTCGGCAACAAAAAGACGGTACTCTGCATACGTATACGGTTGTGTATGGTTGGAATACCAGGTATGCAGCGAATGACCCATTTCGTGCGCCAGGGTAAAGACAGAGTCAATGTTTCCGTCAAAGCTCATCAGCACATACGGATGAGAATCGTAAGATCCCCAGGAATAAGCGCCGCTGCGTTTTCCTTCATTTTCGTAGACATCAACCCAATGCTCTGAAAATCCTTTTTCCAGCAGTGCCACATAGTCCTCACCAAGCACAGCAAGTGCTTTCTTTACAATCTCGGTCGCCTGCTCATACGTATACTTCTGTTCGTACTTTTTCGTCAGAGAAACGTATACATCATACATATGAAGCTCTTCTACCCCAAGAAGCTTCTTGCGCAATGCCACGTAACGATACATGGCCGGCATTTTTGCATGAATTGCCTCAAGCAGCTTGTCATAAACCGAGACCGGTATATTTCCGCCATCCAGCGACGCTGCCAGAGCAGACGGATACTTCCGCACATCTGCGAAAAACGCTGCCTGCTTCAGATTTGCGCCAAATGTTGCGGCAAGCATGTTTTTGTGTTTTTCATATTCGGCATAATATTTTTCAAACGCCTCTTTTCTCACACGGCGGTCCTTCGACTGTAAAAATCCGATAAACGTACCATGGCTTAACGGAACCTGATTTCCTTTGGCATCCGTGACCGGTGAAAATCTGAGGTCTGCATTTGAAAAAGCTGAGAAAATCTGATCCGGGCTGGCTGCCATCTCTCCGGCTTTTGCAAGAACAGCTCCATTTCCGGTGAAAGAATATGCTCCTTTTTTCGGAAATTTTCTTTTAATACGCGGTCATACAGACGGAGTGGTTCATACGTCTCTTCAAATTTCGCAACCGTTTCCTCATCGAGCTCCAGAATTTCCGGTTCCACAAAGGAAGCTGCGTCTGCGAGAACCGCCATCATGCTGTCCATCTTTCCTGCATATCCCTGATATTTCTGATTTCCCATGTCCTGATGGTATTTCTGACTTGCATATACATACAGGCTGGAAAATACACGACTGATTTCGTCCAGATCCGAAAGGACACGGTACAGTGCTTCTGCACTTTCTTTCATGGTTCCCTGTCTGGAACGGAATGTCTCAATTTTTTTCTCGATTTTCCGCTCTGTTTCTTCAAATGCCGCATCGCTGGCAAACAGGCTGGAAAGATCCCAGCAGTACGCCGGATCCATCTCTTCTCTTTTTTTCAGTTTAATTTCTGCCATAATTCTCCCTTTCATCCGTCCTTTCAGGCGGAACGATTCTGCGGTCTTTCTTCTAATTTTATTGTGCCGCACTTATGGTTAGTTTACCACAGTTTTCCCTCGAAATCTAAAATTTTTTCTTAAAATTCTTGACAAATCCCTAAAGCGATTGTATGATTGTATTATCAAATTAATACAGTAGTACAAAAGGAGTGAACGCCATTATGCCATGGAACCTCGATTCCGCGCGGCCGATCTATCTGCAGATCATCGAGCGGGTCCAGATGGACATTGTTACCGGACAATATCAGCCGGGTGACAAGCTTCCGTCCGTCCGCGATCTCGCGCAGGAGGCCGCCGTCAACCCCAACACAATGCAGAAAGCCCTCTCCGAACTGGAACGCAGCGGACTCATTTATTCCCAGCGAACCAGCGGACGCTTTATCACAGAAGATAAGGAGTTAATTCATCAGATGAAACAAGAACTTGCCGCCGCAGAAGTATCTGCTTTTGTTGCCCATATGAAACAGCTCGGCATTACACCGGAGGAAATCCTGCAGTTACTCGCAAAAACCATGGAGGAGGAAGAAAATCATGCCTGAACTTGTAACGTGTAAAGATCTTACGAAGCGCTTTGGAAATCATACCGCACTCGATCACATCAATATTTCCCTGGACTCTGGAAAAATCATCGGACTGCTCGGTCCGAACGGAAGCGGAAAAACAACCCTGCTAAAACTGCTGAATGGTCTGCTTACGCCAAGTGAAGGGGAAATCTGTATCGACAACAACCATCCCGGTATTGAGACAAAAAAAATTGTTTCATATCTGCCGGATAAAATGTATCTCGGCAGCTGGATGCGCGTCTCGGATCTTTTGACCTATTACAGCGATTTCTTCGACGATTTTGATACTTCCCGCGCCAACGCCATGCTGGAATCTTTAAAAATCAGTCCGAAGGATCGCTTAAAAACCATGTCAAAGGGAACAAAGGAAAAGGTACAGCTTATTCTTACCATGAGCCGCCGCGCAAAGCTGTACTGTCTCGATGAACCGATTGCAGGCGTTGACCCGGCTGCGCGCGATTATATTTTATCGACGATTTTAAACAATTACGACCCGGACGCATCCATCCTCATTTCAACCCATCTCATCTCAGATGTCGAAAATATTCTGGATGAAGTCATTTTCATTCAGGAGGGCCAGTTAAAACTGCACGCCTCGGTTGAGGATATCCGGATGCAGGAGGGTGAATCGATTGATTCTTATTTCAGGGAGGTATTCAAATGTTAAAAAAATGTCTGAAACATGAGTGGAAAGCATGCTGGAAAAACATGGCGCTGCTGAACGGTGCTGCCATTTTCATGGGCGCTCTCGGAGGCTTCGGATTCCTCTTTTCCCAGATTTCTGAGCTGCCGGATCTGCTGATCGTCCTCTATCTGTTTGCGTACGTTTTGATTGTGATCGCCGCATCCGTCATGACACAGGTGCTGATGATCCAGCGCTACTATAAAAATCTTTTTACCGACGAAGGGTATCTGACCAACGTCCTTCCGGTATCGGCAACGGATCATATTCTCTCCAAAATGCTGGTTTTCGGCGCATGGAGCATCTTAAACGCACTTTCCGTTCTCGCTTCCTTCGCTTTTTTGCTTCTGCCGTACGCAATCCGGTATTTTACCGCAAACACCCTGCTTTTTTACAACAAGGCCATGACCTTTTCCGATTTTCTGTCCTATCTCTGGGCACAGATTACCGGTGTTGCCGATGCTGCTTTTTCCCTGATCGGCATCACGAACCACATCGGTATGGCACTGTTTTCCATCGTTGGCTTCTTCGCTTCGCTGTTCTTTGGCATTCTTCTGTTCTATGCCGCCATCAGCATCGGAAGCCTGGTATCCAGCCACAAAATTCTGACGGCTGTCCTCTCTTACATCGGCATGACTACCGTGATCCAGATCTTCGGCGGAATCAGCATCGTCCGTGTTTTCCAGGACTCCACACCGACTGCTGTGGTTACCACATCCTCGGTTTCCACACTTATCATCACCGTGGTGCTCTGCGTTGTTCTGTTCCTGATCTGCCGCTATATCTTAAGCAGACGGCTGAATCTTTCATAAAAATTGCATTAAAAAACGCCGCCGCGGACGAACCGAATCGTCTGCGGCGGCGTTTTGTATGCATGTTCTGCACTTATGCCAGATGCCAGATATCCTCGTTGTACTGTGCAATGGTACGGTCGGAGGAGAAGAAGCCTGCTTTTGCGATGTTGATCAGGCACTTCTTGTTCCATGCATCTTTGTTCTCGTAGTCTTTGTATACTCTTTCTTTTGTCTTGATATACTCTTTCAGGTCGAGCAGCGTCATGAACCAGTCTTTGTTCAAGATCTCTTTGTAGAGTCTCTCCAGGCAAACCTTGTCGCCGATAGCAAGAAGCTCATCGCTGACGATGAAATCAACCAGCTTTGCAATCTCCGGATCTTCGTCATAGATGTCTTTTGAGCAGTAAGCAGCATCTGCGTACAGGTCGATGACATCCTGCGGTTTCTTTCCGAAGATGTAGATGTTCTCTTTTCCGACAAGATCGCCAATCTCAACGTTTGCACCGTCTTCTGTTCCAAGCGTCAGGGCACCGTTCAGCATGAATTTCATGTTTCCGGTTCCGGAAGCCTCTTTGGATGCCAGGGAGATCTGCTCGGAGATATCTGCTGCCGGGATCACCTTTGCAGCTTTTGATACGTTGTAGTTCTCAAGCATAATCACTTTGAAGTACGGGCTTACCTCAGGATCGTTATCAATCAGCTCCTGCAGGCACAGGATCAGATGGATGATATCTTTTGCGATGATATAAGCCGGTGCAGCCTTTGCACCGAATACCATGGTGATCGGGGTTTTCGGCTTGTTGCCGCTCTTGATATCCATGTATTTGTAAATAGCGTACAGGGCGTTCATCTGCTGGCGTTTGTACTCATGAAGACGTTTTACCTGTACATCGATGATGGAATTTTCATCCAGCGCGATATTCTGTGTCTCATACAGGAACTGTTTGAGATCCAGTTTGCGGTTGTGTTTGATCTCCTCAAGTTTTGCAAGAACCTTCTTGTTGTCTTTGTATTTGAGCAGTTTTTCCAGCTCGTCGGCATCTTTTTTGAATCCCGGTCCGATCAGGCTCTCGATATACTGTGCCAGTTCACGGTTGCAGTGCAGCAGCCAGCGGCGGAAAGTGATTCCGTTTGTCTTGTTGTTGAATTTCTCCGGATAAATATCGTAGAACGGTTTCAGCTCAGAGTTTTTCAGGATCTCGGTGTGCAGTGCTGCAACGCCGTTAACAGAAAATCCGTAGTGGATATCCATGTGTGCCATGTGGACGCGCTGATCCTTGTCGATGATCGCTACTTTCTCATCTTTGTATTTCTTCTTTGCCTGTGCGTCCAGCTCGTGGATAATCGGCATCAGGTGCGGAACAACCTCCTCGAGGTAATCGATCGGCCATTTTTCCAGTGCCTCTGCCAGGATGGTGTGGTTGGTGTAAGCACAGGTCTTGCTTACAACATCGATGGCTTCCTGCATGGTAAAGCCTCTCTCCTGCAGCAGACGGATCAGCTCCGGAATGACCATGGACGGATGAGTATCGTTGATCTGGATCACAACGTGATCATACAGCTTATGCAGATCGTAGCCCTTCTGCTCGCACTCCATCAGGATGAACTGTGCGCCGTTGCTGACCATGAAATACTGCTGGTAGATACGAAGCAGCTGTCCGGCACGGTCGCTGTCATCCGGGTAGAGGAACAGTGTCAGGTTTTTCTGGATCTGATGCTTGTCAAAGTTGATGCTGTCTGATGGAACGATACTCTCGTCTACCGTATCTACATCGAACAGATGCAGACGGTTACAGCCATTGTTGTAACCCGGTACGTCGATATCATACAGGGTAGAATGCATTGTGAAGTTTTTATACGGAACTGCAAAGGATACCGGCTGTCTGACGAGCCAGCTCTCATTTGTGATCCATGGATTTTTCACTTCTTTCTGTTTGTGGTCGACCAGAAGCTGGCGGAACAGACCGAAGTGATAATTAAGGCCGATACCGTCTCCCGGCAGGCCAAGCGTTGCGATAGAATCAAGGAAGCATGCTGCCAGACGGCCGAGACCTCCGTTTCCAAGGGACGGCTCCATTTCCATCTCCTCGATCTCGGTCAGCTCTCTTCCGTGAGCTGCAAGTGCTTTTTCAACTTCCTCGTACATGCCAAGGTTAATCAGGTTATTGGACAGCAGTTTTCCGATCAGAAACTCTGCTGAAATATAATACAGCTTCTTACTTCCGGTGTTTCTTTTGCGACCTGCCATCTCCTGTTTGGTGATAACCATCAGGGCTTCAAAGATTTCGCTCTTTGTGCAGTTGTCCAGATCTCTTCCAAAACGCTCTTTTAAGATTGCCTGAATTCTTTCTTCCATTTTTTTCTCCTCGTATTGCTGTGGATAAATTCCCACAGTGTCATTTAGTTGCGCTGCCATTCCAGATTTCCTGCAATTGGCAGCTTTCGCAGTTCCATTCAAAGCTTTTCCCTGAATGGGACGGTTCACTTCTGAATCACTTTTGGGGGCAGCGAAACAGCAAATATTTTACTGCTGCGCGATCCGCGACTTGTGGATTCCCTTACGACGAGTTCCCCATCGTATACTTTGCTGCAGGGTTCTTCTTTTCCTGAAATTAAGGAAAACAGCATCTTCGCCGTCTCTGCGGCAAGCTGCTCCACCGGCTGGCGGATCGTTGTGATACTGGGTATATAATACTCTCCCGCATCAATTCCGTCAAATCCGGCGACGGAAATGTCATCCGGCACGGTAAGCCCTGCCTCTTTTAAGGCACGGCACGCACCGATTGCCAGCGTATCCGCGGTGGCATACAGTGCGGAAAACTCCGTCTTTTTTTCCAGAATTTCTTTTGTTATCTTGTACCTGTGGCGAAAGAGTACGTATCGTCCTTCGTCATATGAAATACCAGATCAGGGTCATAAGGTATCCCATGATCCAGTAAAGCCTGGCGGTACGCATTCAGACGGAGGCGTCCGATACTGATGTCGTCCTCGCAGGCGGTAATGATGGCAATGCGCCGGTGCCCAATGCTGCAGAGATAATCTACCATCTTGTAGCTTTCCCTGTAGTCATCGACCGATACGCTCGCGCACGGTTTTCCTCCGTCTGAAACCGCCCCGATTGTACTGATTACATACGGAACCGGGATCTGCGCCATTTTCTCATGCGGATGCGTAAAGTTTCCGCCCAGGAAAATGATGCCGCGCAGCCGTTTTTCTTTGACGATCTCGATCGCGGAGTCTACCTCATTTGCCTTTTCCTCTACTCGCTCAATAATGCAGGCGTATTTCTTTTTTCGCACAACCTCTTCAATCACACTGATCATGTTGTTGAAGAACATGTTGTCCATGCCTTTTACCAGAATGGCAATCGCTTTGGCATTCGACCGCTTCAGGTTTCTGGCACTGTTGTTCGGTACGTAATTCGATTCAGCAATCACCTTTAAAATCATCTCTTTTGTTTCCGGATTGATGTCCGGATGATTGTTCATCGCTCTCGATACGGTACTCACGCCTACCTTACATTTGCGGGCAATGTCCCTGATTGTTACCTGTTCCATATTCTGCAGGCCTCTCCTTTAAACTCTGTACCTGTTCTGCCGGAATCTCTTCCGGCTTGTTTTCCCGGCCTGTTTTGCTTTCTCTCCGGCGCGTATTTTTATTTTGCAATACGTGCTGTAATCTGTGTCAGCCGATGAATTCTCTTTGCCATTTCCGGTGTAAACTGTCCCGGAAGCAGGCGCCATTTCCAGTTATTTCCAAGTGTGGACGGATAGTTGATTCTTGCCTCCGTTCCAAGACCTAAAAATTCCTGCATCGGAGTGACAGCCAGATTTGCCACGCTCTCCATTGACATGCGAATGAAATCCCACGGGAGTTCCTCGTCGGTACTCTTTGCATTTCCCATATACTCTTTGGAGAATTCGCGGTCTTCCTCACTCATGACATAATACCATCCAAGAATGGTATCATTGTCGTGCGTTCCGGTGTAGACAACACAGTTTTTCTCGTAATTGTGTGGCAGATAATCGCTCTCCTCACGGGAGTCAAAAGCAAACTGCAGCACCTTCATACCCGGATAGCCGGATTCTTTCACCATTTCGATCACGCTCTCGGTAAGATATCCCAGGTCTTCTGCGATGACATCCACATCGCCGAGCTTTTCTTTGACGGTGTTGAATAGATCCATGCCCGGTCCTTTTCCCAGTGGCCGCGCTCTGCCGTCTGATCACCGAATGGGATGGAATAATATTCATCAAATCCGCGGAAATGGTCGATGCGGACAGTATCGTACAGTTTAAACACGTGAGCCAGACGTAACAGCCACCATGCATAACCTGTGCTCTTATGGTAATCCCATCTGTATAACGGGTTGCCCCAGAGCTGTCCGGTTGCGGAGAACGCATCCGGCGGGCATCCGGCAACTGCTTTTGGCTGGTTGTCCTCATCAAACTGGAACAGAACCGGATTTGCCCAGGTGTCGGCGCTGTCAAATGCAACATAAATCGGAATATCACCGATAATACGGATACCCTTTTCATTTGCGTAAGCTTTCAGTGCTTTCCACTGTTTCAGGAACATAAACTGCTGGAATTTGTAAAATGCAATCTCCTCGGCAAGTTCTTCCCGTTTCTGATTCAGTGCTGCTTCTTCTCTGTCCTTTAATTCTGCCGGCCACTCACTCCAGCTGATTCCGCCGAGTGCATCCTTAATCGCCATATACAGCGCATAATCTTCCAGCCAGTAACCATTTTCCGATACAAATGCATCATATACGTCATCTGCCGCAAATCTTTCAAATGCTTTTCTGAGTACTTTGAAACGGGACAGATAAATCTTTTCGTAATCAATATACTCTGCATTGTCACCGAAATCGCACGCATCACACTCTTCTTCTGTCAGAAGTCCCTCTTTTACCAGGGTCTCCAGATCAATAAAATATGGATTTCCTGCAAAAGTAGAGAACGACTGGTACGGCGAATCTCCATATCCCGTCGGTCCAAGTGGAAGAATCTGCCAGTAGCTCTGGCCGGCCTCCTCCAGGCGATCCACAAATTCATATGCTTCTTTCGAAAAACATCCGATTCCATATCGGGACGCAGCGAAGCTACCGGAAGTAAAATACCACTTGCTCTCATTTTTTAACCCTTTCTCCTTGTCGTTTTTTCTATCCATCCGACCCCACAAATACATAATTCCTGTTCACGGATACGCAGCAAATTTTAACTTATGCAACCCCTATAGCCAGCTCATTTTGTTTCGTAAAAACAGGGCTGTCGGTATCTCGTCTGTATTTCCGGAAACGGTGTCGGTAACGTTTCCGGAACTCGTTATATTTACAATACCATACTCTGCATCAAAAAACAACCCCCAACCCCCTTATCATATTTACCAAATATTGAATACTCTGTTTATTCAAAACAACGAATTTGCATTTTTGTAACGATGCAAAGCCATACATAAAAAGACAGCATGCGGGGACGGAACCGCTTTGGTCACTTAAAAATCATGAATTTTTCAAGCCTCCCATATAGGTTCTGTCCCCGCATGCTGTCTTTTGCGGTATCTGTTTTCACTTAAAACTCCAGAATAATCTTTGTTCCGGTTCCAAGTGTACTCTCAATTTTAATCTTCGCATCATGAAGAATCGCTCCATGCTTCACAATGGAAAGTCCAAGTCCCGTACCTCCCGTTTCACGGGAATGACTCTTATCTACACGATAGAACCGTTCAAAGATCCGCTCCTGATCTTCCTTTGCAATTCCGATTCCGGTATCTGCCACAGATACCACTGCCCGTCCGTTTCTTCCGCGGGAAACCGTCACTTCGACCTCACCGTCCCTGCGGTTGTACTTGATCGCATTGTCGCAGAGATTGTAGATCATCTCATAAAGAACCTGCCGTGCACCTTTGATCCGGCAGCTCTCTCCTCTCAGTGTCATCTTCACCTGCTGCTCCTTTGCCCGTATGGAAAGATGTCCCTCGACATCACGGCAGATCTGCATCAGATCCACTTCCTCCATCGGGATTGACTGGTCGTTTTCGTCCAGTCTGGACAGCTTGATAATATCCTCGACAAGAGAGCTTAACCGGCTCGCCTCACTGTGGATTCTGCCCGCAAATTTGGGAATATCCTCCGGTTTTACCATGTTATTTTCGATGATCTCCGCATATCCGGAAATCGACATCAGCGGTGTTTTCAGCTCATGTGACACATTGGCAGAAAACTCACGGCGCATCACCTCGGCTTTCTGTTTTTCCGTCACATCCAGCACCAGGATGACCGCACCGGATACAACACGGTCCACACGCACCGGATTTGCAAGAAGCTGATAGACTCTTCCATTTATCTCCAGCATCCGTTCCTCGGAACTGCCCTCCAGCGCATGATCCAGTGCCTCCTTCAGCTGCTCGTTGCGGCTGACTGTTACGATATTGTGGTTGATGCATTCCTCTGCCGTCACATCAAACAGATTCTGTGCCGAACGGTTGATGGAAAGTACGACTGACTGGTTTGTCACGATCAGACCATCCTTCATATATTCCGTGATGGCAAGATACTCCTCCTGATTATGGCGGAGCTCCTCCATCTGCTGCTGGATCTGCTTCTGCTGCTGATGAATTCTTCCAAGCAGCGGACTCAATTCCTCATATGCTTTGTTGTCCAGCGGATGATTCAGATCAATCTCATTGATCGGCTTTACAAGCGCCTTTGTCATATGGCTGACCATCAGCAGCTCCACGACAAGGACTGCCGCAATCAGTACAACCACCAGCCATATATTCCGCAGCATCACACCGAACACACTGTCTGTTGTCAGGGAAACACGGATGATTTTTCCATTGTCCAGGCGCAATGCCGTATAATATGTTTTGCTCCGCAGGGTCTCGGAATAACGGGAAATATTGCTTTCCCCGGTCTTTTCCGCCTCAATCACCTCCGGCCGCCCGGAATGGTTTCCCATCATGTTCTCATCCTCGACCGAATCAAACAGAACGGTTCCGTCCGTGTCAATCAGGGTAACCCGGCTTGCCGTAATCTTGCCGGCCGGTTTATCCAGACTGTCATCACCCATCTTGTCCAGAAAATACCTGTAATACTCACATTCATTTCTCACCGAAACACGAAGCTGCTCCGCCGTATTGTTGTACATTGCCCAGCTCATGGTGAAAAAAGTCAGGATAATCGCAGCGATAATCAACGCTCCCGCATGTTGAAAGACTTTTTTACGCATCTTACTTTCTCAGCCTCCTATCCGGTATCCCACGCCGCGGACCGTCTCGATCAGCTCGCCGCATTCGCCCAGCTTCTGGCGGAGTGTACGCACATGAACGTCTACCGTACGGGTTTCTCCGTCAAAATCATAGCCCCAGACATGGCCGAGCAGACGGTCTCTCGTAAGGACAATTCCTTTATTTTCCATTAAAAATTTCAGCAGTTCAAACTCTTTTAAGGTCAGGGTAACCTTCTCCCCTTTGGCCAGAACCTGATGCTGTTTCACCTGGATCTGCAGATCCCCGGTCTCCAGCACATCGTTTTCCTTCTCTTCTTTTCCGGCGCGACGCAGCACGGCACGTACCCTTGCGATAAATTCCATCATACCAAACGGCTTGGTAATATAGTCATCTGCTCCGCAGTCCAGACCCATGACCTTATCATATTCAGCGCCCTTTGCCGTTACCATAATGACCGGAATTTCTTTTGTTACTTCCGATGCTTTGAGGCGTGAAAGAATTTCAAGCCCATCCTCTCCAGGAAGCATGATATCCAGAAGGATCAGGTCCGGAAGCTGTTCTGCAATAGCTGCATTCAGCTCTTTTCCGCTTTCCAGGCCTCTTGCGGTAAAACCGCTCGATTCCAGTGTGTATACGATCAGTTCCCGTATATTTCTTTCATCTTCCACGCAGTAGATCATCTGTTATTCCCCTTTATGGTGACCGTTAATGGAGTACACAACCCATTCCGCAATGTTTGTTGCATGGTCACCGATTCTTTCATAATATTTTGCAATCATCAGATAGTCCAGAGACTGGACATCTGTGGTAATTCCCTTTCGCATACCCTGCAGAATTTCATCCTTTACCTCATCAAAAAGATCATCCACGATATCATCGGAATCGATAACCTCCCGTGCAAGCTTCAGATCCTGCTTAACGTATGCATCGATGCATTTTGTTACCATAGAAGCTGTTGCTTTCGCCATATCCTTCAGACGGATGCTTGCATCCGGCACATCAAGACTCGTTACTTTTACGATATCCGCAATATCTGCTGCCTGGTCTCCGATCCGCTCCATATCGGTAATCATTTTTAATGCCGCAGATACCTGACGCAGATCACGTGCTACCGGCTGCTGCTGTAAAATGATGCGGAAGCAGAGATCCTCGATCTCCCGTTCTTTCGCATCGACAACCTGGTCTTTTTTGATAATCTCTTCTGCCGCTCTCTGGTTTCCCTCCAGCAGAACCTCATATGTCCGTCCGATTGCCTGCTCGCAGAGTGCGCCAAGCTCAATCAGCTCCGTGTGCAGAATTTCCATCTGCTGCTCAAATCTTTCCCTCATATCAGCCAAACCTCCCTGTAATGTAATCCTCTGTCCGTTTATCCTTCGGCATGGAGAAGATCTGTTCGGTCTCTCCGTATTCTACTATCTCTCCTAACAGGAAAAATGCGGTTTTGTCGGAAATTCTGGCTGCCTGCTGCATATTGTGGGTTACCATGACAATAGTATAATCTTTTTTCAATTCTACCGCAAGATCTTCGATTTTGGAAGTAGAAATCGGATCCAGTGCTGAGGTTGGTTCGTCCATCAGAAGAACCTCCGGCTGTACGGCAAGAGCACGCGCAATGCAAAGACGCTGCTGTTGTCCGCCGGACATGCCAAGTGCGCTTTTCTTCAAACGGTCCTTCACCTCATCCCAGATTACCGCCTGTCGAAGAGACTGCTCCACAATATCATCCAGCTTCGCTTTGGAACGGACACCATGGGTTCTGGGGCCATAGGCAATGTTGTCGTAAATGCTCATCGGGAACGGATTTGGTTTCTGGAATACCATGCCGACCCGTTTTCGGAGTCCGTTGACATCCATTTTTCCGCCGTAGATGTTTTCTCCGTCCAACAGCATTTCACCGGTGATCCGGCAGCCCGGAACGAGATCATTCATTCTGTTGATGGATTTTAACAGGGTCGATTTACCACAGCCGGAAGGTCCGATAAAAGCCGTCACTTCATTGGCATCAATGCTCAAGTTGATATTTTTTAATGCATGAAAGTCTCCGTAATAAAGATCCATATTGGATACATCTATTTTGCTCATGTTTTTTCCTCGTCTCTCTTTTATTTCTTTGCAATTTTCTTCGCAATCATTCCAGAACAGCCGTTGATCAGAAGGACAATCAGCATCAGGATGACGCCGGTTGCATACATCTGATTCATATAGAGGCCTTCACTGGAAAGTGCATACATATGAACGGCAAGGGTACGGCCGGAATCCATAAGGCCTGCCACCTTTGCAATCGTTCCTGCTGTGAAAAGAAGCGCTGCCGTCTCTCCTACGACACGGCCTGTCGCAAGAATGACACCGGAAAGAATGCCGGGTACGGCAGATGGAAGAACAATTTTAAAAATCGTACGAAGCTTTCCGGCTCCCAGTCCAAAGCTTGCTTCCCGATAGGAATCCGGAACCGATTTTAAGGCTTCTTCTGCTGTTCGCATAATCAGCGGAAGAATCATGATGGCAAGGGTACAGGCACCAGACATCATCGAGTATCCCATTTTCAGGGTTTTCGTAAAAAACAGCATACCGAACAAACCGTAAACGATCGACGGAATACCTGAAAGGGTCTCTGCCGTAATCCGGATCAGCCAACCAGTTTTCCGCGTTTATTGGCATATTCAACCAGATAAATCGCCGAGAAAATACCGAGGGGCGCAGCAAGCAGCAGGGAAAGTACTGTCATCGTAACAGTGTTGATGATCGCCGGAAGCATCGTAACATTCTCTGTATTATAGGTCCATGCAAACTGCTCCAGTGTCAGGTTTTTCACACCGTGGATCAGAATAAATCCAACCAGAAAAACCAGAATAGCAAGTGCAAGAATGGCCGCTCCACAGGTAATTCCGGTCAGTACCGAAGAAAAAACACTTTTGTGATACGTAACCTTTGT
>ENA-OQJH01000217-OQJH01000217.1-human-gut-metagenome-genome-assembly--contig:-NODE-217-length-34254-cov-2.295455_pt1 | contig 34254 bp, 48 predicted proteins | sample MGYA00242597_ERZ504763 | MGnify/ENA primary metagenome ERZ504763 (study PRJEB26092, sample SAMD00036359) | human gut metagenome | host: Homo sapiens | study: EMG produced TPA metagenomics assembly of...
GAAAGACCACAACTACTGATTACTTTGACGATGCGATCTATGAAAATGGTGTGCTCACTACTTTGTTGACGGAGTTGGGATATATTTCCCTTGTTGATGGCAAGTATCATTATTACTTGAAAGATCATCAGGGTAATAATCGTGTGGTCGTGGATCAGAATGGTAGTGTAGAGGAGGTGAATCATTATTATCCTTTTGGTGGTACATTTGCTTTGACTTCATCTGTTCAACTTACAAGTACAACGGTAAGGAACTGGATAGACAAGGTGGTCTTGACTGGTATGATTATGGGGCGAGACATTATGATGCGGCGCTAGGAAGATGGCATGTTGTAGATCCGTTGGCGGAGAAATACTATTCGATTAGTCCATATGCGTATTGTGGTAATAATCCTATTATGTTAGTTGATGTCAATGGTAAAGAGTGGGGTATTGTTTTGAATGCCAATGGAACTAAGACTGTAACTCTAGCTGTTAATTTCAATGTTGATTCAAGTCTTAATCTGACATCGTCTCAAATTAATGCATATAAAACAGCTATTAGTACACAGTTAAACAATACATTTCAAGAAGCTTCTGGAGGGATGGTATCAACTGCTGTTACTTTTTATAGTGGAAATGAAAACATATCGCAATCGTTGTCTTTGGGGAAAATGGATGGCACATTAGGAGGGGGCACTACCTATTTTAGTTCTTCTGTGAATTTGTTTAATCCTAAGGGGGAGTTGAGATCACTTTCCAATATAGCTTCGGATGCCACACATGAAGTATTACATACATTAAGGCTAGGACATCCATTTGAATTGACGCAAACAGCAGATACAGAGTTGGTAAGGGTAGCTCCTAACTCTTTTGTATCTACTTCTACAACGGATAAGAATATTGTGAATAATATTATGAACTATCCTCAAATTACTATTGATGGTATGAAAGGCTACGATCTAAATATGTTAACAAAAGGGCAGCTGAATTATATATTAAATGAGATAAACTTACAAAAACGAGGATATGGTTTTGTTCCAAAATATAATTCAGTGTTAACTCCTGAACAAAATGCTAATTTATATAAACAATATTATGAAGACTATTGGCTTAATTTCCCAGGAACTCCTGTTCAGAATCAATAAAACATATCTATTGATTGTTGTAGTGCTATGTATCTGCTCTTGTAATTTAATAAAAGGGCAACAAAAAAGTGATTTTGTTACATATGATAGTTTATCGCAGAAAGAGGTATATACTTTTGTTGAAAAAATGCCTTTTTATAAGGGAGGTGAAGCAGCTTTCATATCTGATTTTAGCAGAAAATTTCGTCCTGTTTATTCTGATACTGAACCTAAACAAACAATCTTGAAGTTCAGTATGTTATAGATAAAGAAGGGCATTTGATAGGTGCTAGAATTTACAATAAGAAAGAGGGGGATAAGCTTTCGGCTTTTGAAGAAAATGGTTTGAAAGCATTAAATTTAATGCAAAATTGGCAGGCAGGAATTCATGAGGACAAAGCTGTGAATGTAATATTGACAAGAGTAATACATGTAGATATAAATCATACTGATTAAAATTTAGGTATTTTCTTGTTCATCTGTACTTGTAATGTGAACTGTTTTTGTCTTACCCTGGTATAAGTTGGCTAGAAAATAGTCAATTTGTATCAGGGTATTTTATATTATAACTCAAACGGAAATTTAATACAGGATTTAAACAAAAAGATTTCTGAAATTCAGTATAATTGTTTAAATTTACGCAGCTGTATAGAGTTTGAGGATGGAGGTGCCATTTCCTATCTTTATGATGCCAAAGGAATAAAGTTCCGGACACGTATGTAATAGCTGGAAAGACCACAACTACTGATTACTTTGACGATGCGATCTATGAAAATGGTGTGCTCACTGGAAGAAACTTATCATTTTCGTATAGCGGTGGTAATATAACTCATTCTAACCCTTTCGTTCAGTCGGTTATAACAGCGTATCAATATAATAAGGCGAATGGTATAAAAATGGGTAATGGAGGTGGAGCTTCAACAGTTGCAATAGTAGAAAATACTGATATAAAAGTGAATGTGATGGAAGCTATATATGATAACAAATATAGTCCGGATGCTGCACGTGGTACTGGATGTATTTATTGGAAAAGTGATTGGGGGGCACAACATGATAATGGTACTGTAAATTCTCCGGCTACTATATTTGATCATGAAGCAGATCATGCGCTAGAACATAAAATAAATGCTCAAGAGTATGAGGTAAACAGTACGTGGCAGCGACCTGCAGTATCAGACAAAAGAAGAAAGACGAGTGATAACCGGTTCAGAACAGAAAACTTCAAGGGCTAATGGTGAAACTCGTCCAGGGCAAGTTACAAGAAGAAATCATAATGGGAAAACTGTAATAACAAAAGGAGTTACTTCAAATGTAATTGACGAACAAAAAACACTGGAATATGAGAAAAGAAAGAAACCTGTATGGACTTCGGAGCCATAAAAGCAGTTATTATTCTATTTCATTATTTTTACTATTATTATTTGTGACATCTTGTAAAAGTAATCAATTATTAATTGATAATAACGATGTTGAGAATGTAACTTTGGTTTATAGGAGATGTAGATACAAATATTCCTATCACCGATTGTTTGCACATTGTATTTGGAAATGATAACCATAAAACGATTATTCGTGATAGGAAGATTATTGATTGTTTTGTAGCTCTGGTTAATCAGTTGAAACCTGCCGGACCTGATTCTTATATTGATCTTAGAGTAAGTTCGCTTATAAAACTAAAACCGATAAATGGTGAAAGGAGACCTGATATTAGGGTCTGTATTGGTGCTGGTGGTTATGGGGTGTTTTTAAATGATGTATTGATGAAAGGAAATTCTAAAGAACTTCAGAAATTTGTTCAAGAAGAATTGTATGATTCTCTTACTCCGTATGAATGGTTACCTGATTTTATCAAAGGGTATCTGAAAGATCATCCGGAAGAAAAAAGTAAATATTTGCCTGACGAATAAGAAGTGTCTTACCCTATACATGCTAGAAAACAGCCAATTTGTATCAGGGTATTTTATATTATAACTCAAACGGAATTTTAATACAGGATTTAAACAAAAAAACTGAAATTCAGTATAATTGTTTAAATTTACCCAGCTGTATAGAGTTTGAGGATGGAGGTGTCATTTCCTATCTTTATGATGCCAAAGGAATAAAGTTCCGAACAACGCATATAATAGCTGGAAAGACCACAACTACTGATTACTTTGACGATGCGATCTATGAAAATGGTGTGCTCACTACTTTGTTGACGGAGTTGGGATATATTTCCCTTGTTGATGGCAAGTATCATTATTACTTGAAAGATCACCAGGGTAATAACCGTGTGGTCGTGGGTCAGAACGGTAGTGTGGAGGAGGTGAATCATTATTATCCTTTTGGTGGTACATTTGCTTCGACTTCATCTGTCCAGCCTTACAAGTACAACGGTAAGGAACTGGATAGACAAGGTGGTCTTGACTGGTATGATTATGGGGCGAGACATTATGATGCGGTGTTGGAAGATGGCATGTGGTGGATCCATTAAGTGAAAAATTCTACAATTGGAGTTCCTATACATATTGTTTGAATAATCCGATACGAAAAATAGATCCTACAGGTATAGTTCCAAGAGATTATAGAATCGATACTAATGGTAATATTAGGCCGGTTAATAAACCTGATGCCAAACCAGATCGATTGATTGGAACAAATCAATCAACAGGGGAAAGACGAAAATGTAACAGTGAGTGATAAAAATATCCTTCCAGTTTTAGCAGGAAAAAGTAATATTGAAAATAAGGCTGTTCCTTTGGAAGGGAAAATAATAAGAAGAGTGAGTAAAGGTGAATATAGTGTTGAAGTTGTTCCTACAATGAGGCAAGGACATGTAGCAATAATACGTTCGAAAGTAGATGCAAAGAATTTGTTTGTTTTTGCGTCAAAACGTCTAATGTTGAATGGAGTTTGTCGCACTATAAAAATGGAAATTCTGTTGTTGGTACTCTTCATCAGAATAGTCAAGCGCCTAGTTTCTCTGTTTTAGGGGAAGATTACAAACTTGAGAATCAAGTATACGATGCTCATAGCCATACAGGTACGAATCCTAATGTGGACTTTGTTCCATCGGCACCTGATATTAATGCTGCAAGAAGTTTAATAATGGCGACACCAAATGCTAAAGTTTATATATATGCACCTTGGAAGCCTGGTAACCAATGGATAAATTTAAATAGTTATGCGAAATAGAAAAGTAGCTTGTTTATTAATCCTGTTGTTTTTTTCAATTATATATGGAATTAAACTAATAGTTGATGCAAAATCTCATCCTAAAATAGTTTTTACTGATTTACCTGGACTAATTCGTACTGGCTATGATTTTGTGGACGACAGTCATGCTTTCCCTAAATTATGTACATTATTAAATGATTCTTTGTTGCTTAAAAAAAAGGTGGCGTGAAAATGGCGGTATTTACTAATATTAATTTGTCAGATAGTACAATCGACTGGTGTTTGTCGTACTATAACGATGAAACTGAACTGTTAAGAGCAACTGATAGGTATTTTTTTAATATTGATCTGTATGAAGGGGGACATATAAAAGTACAAAACACCCCTACTCAATTATCTGATATCCGCGGTTTAGCTGTAGATTATATTTTTATCCTGATAGTGCAAGTAGAAGACGTATTTTTACTAGGCGTAATATCAATCAGGAAGAAGAATTAGAAATATCAGGTGCCGGAGTGTATATGAAAGTACATATAGAAGATAATAATGGTTTCTCGATTTCTGATTGGCGAGTCTTTTTATAATTGCTTGTATGACTTAATAAAGTTATTCGAAGATGAAAGAAATAAAATATCGTTGAAAATATGGGATAAGGACTATGATTCGCTTTCGTTTCAGGAAAAGGAAAAAATTGTAGATTTAGCTGGTTATCGTATTAATATAGAATTTAAATAGTTTCTGTTAACCTGACTTTTTGATCTTTCTTCAAAAAGATATCTTGTCCCGATATGAGCTGTAAAAACTACTCTCATCTTGCATCGGGGACAACTCTTCTATTAAAAGTCCTTAACGAAACCCCAATCCATCACTTTTTTATTTGTTTCTTTGCACCAAATTCGGGTATAGTGTTGTCTTGTCATTCGAGGCAGCACTTAATTTTGCTTAGATAGTTAATGGAGAAACTCAGTATAAATGCTTGTCCGGTGTGTGGCGGTGCGCACTTGAAACGCGTCATGACTTGTACGGATTTTTATGCTTCGGGCGAACAGTTTGAACTGTATTCGTGTGAGGACTGTGGATTTACATTCACACAAGGAGTCCCCGTGGAAGCAGAGATAGGCAAGTATTATGAGACTCCCGACTATATCTCTCACACTGATACGCGCAAAGGCGCAATGAATAATATCTACCATTATGTACGTTCCTATATGCTGGGCCGCAAAGCGCGCCTGGTAGCTAAGGAAGCGCATCGTAAAACAGGGCGTTTGCTCGATATAGGTACGGGAACCGGTTACTTTTCTGATACGATGGTTCGCCGGGGCTGGAAAGTGGAGGCAGTGGAGAAAAGTCCGCAGGCACGTGAGTTTGCGAAGCTGCATTTCGATCTGGACGTAAAGCCCGAATCGGCTTTGAAAGAGTTTGCTCCCGGCAGTTTTGATGTCATCACCCTTTGGCATGTGATGGAACATCTGGAACACCTTGGTGAAGTGTGGCAGCGACTTCATGAGTTGCTGACAGAAAAAGGAGTATTGATTGTAGCTGTACCCAATTGCTCTTCTTATGATGCTCAACGCTATGGCGAGTATTGGGCGGCATACGACGTTCCCCGTCATCTCTGGCATTTCACTCCGGGCACTATACAACAACTGGCTTCCCGTCATGGTTTTATCATGGCGGCGCGTCATCCGATGCCGTTCGATGCGTTCTACGTATCCATGTTGAGCGAAAAACATCGTGGCAGTTCGTGCAGTTTCCTGAAAGGGATGTTTGCCGGAACGTTAGCATGGTTTAATGCTTTAGGACGGAAAGAACGCAGTAGTTCCATGATTTATGTATTCCGAAAAAAGAGATAACGCATGGGAAATCAAAACAAATATAAGTCAGGTTCAATCTTCGACATGCAGTTCATTACGTCGAGTATCAGTACGACACTGGTGTTGCTGTTGTTAGGACTGGTTGTCTTTTTCGTATTGACGGCGCACAATCTTTCCGTATATGTCCGCGAGAATATCAGTTTCTCCGTTCTTATCAGTGACGATATGAAAGAAGCGGATATACTGAAACTTCAGAAGAAACTGAATCAGGAACCTTTCGTGAAACAATCCGAATACATCTCTAAAAAACAAGCATTGAAAGAGCAGACGGAGGCAATGGGAACCGACCCGGAAGAATTCTTGGGCTATAACCCCTTTACCGCTTCCATCGAAATCAAGCTCCATTCCGACTATGCCAATTCCGACAGCATCGCGAAGATAGAGAAAATGATTAAAAAGAATACCAATATTCAAGACGTGCTCTATCGAAAGGAACTGATTGACGCTGTGAATGATAACATACGAAATATCAGTCTGGTGCTGCTCGCTCTGGCAGTGGTGCTCACTTTTATTTCTTTTGCCCTGATAAACAATACGATAAGACTGGCTATCTACTCGAAACGCTTCCTCATTCATACGATGAAACTAGTAGGGGCGAGTTGGGGATTCATTCGAGGGCCATTCCTTCGAAAGAATGTATGGAGCGGAATACTGGCAGCCATTGTTGCCGATTCCATATTGATGGGAACCGCCTATTGGGCCGTGACGTATGAACAAGAATTGTTTCAGGTCATCACGCCCGAAGTCATGTTGATTGTCTGTGCAAGCGTATTGGTATTTGGAATTGTAATAACGTGGCTATGTGCCTATTTCTCCATGAATAAATATTTGAGAATGAAAGCCAACAGCCTGTACTATATTTAGCGGATGGCGAATGGCTGGTTACAAACCTGTGTTTGTGTGTGATTAGCATCCGTAACGCCTACTGATAGATTAAGGGAATGATTGTAATTAGTAATTTGTAATTAAATAAACTATGTCTGACAAGCAGAAATTTGCCTTTGATAAAGTGAACTTTATCTTGCTCGCGATAGGGATGGCGATTGTTATTATCGGCTTTCTATTGATGACGGGACCTACATCGTCCGAAACCTCTTTTGAACCCGATATTTTCAGTGTACGCAGAATCAAGGTAGCGCCAGTCGTTTGCCTGTTTGGCTTCTTGTCTATGATTTACGCTGTATTACGCAAACCTAAAACACAAAAAACAGAAGAATAAAGATGGGGGACTTAACGACATTTGAGACGATTATTATTGCTATTGTAGAAGGATTGACAGAGTTTCTTCCAGTTTCTTCTACGGGACACATGATTATTACGCAAAACATTTTAGGAGTAGAAAGTACTGAATTTGTAAAAGCGTTTACTGTTATTATCCAGTTTGGCGCGATTCTTTCAGTGGTTTGTCTTTATTGGAAGCGTTTTTTCCGGTTGAACCATACACCGGCTCCTGCGGGAGCTTCCGCTTTGAAGTGTTTTCTGCATAAATTCGATTTCTACTGGAAATTACTGGTAGCTTTTATTCCTGCCGCCATTTTGGGATTCCTGTTCAGTGATAAGATAGACGAGATGCTGGAAAGTGTAGCGATAGTGGCAGTGATGTTGGTGATCGGTGGTATATTCATGCTGTTCTGCGATAAGATTTTTCGAAAGGAAGCGAAGATACAGTGCTGACAGAAAGAAAGGCATTCAATATCGGTTTGTTTCAGTGCATTGCCATGATACCGGGGGTATCCCGTTCGATGGCTACCATCGTCGGAGGTATGGCCCAGAAGCTGACTCGCAAGGATGCTGCCGAGTTTTCATTCTTCCTTGCCGTGCCGACCATGTTTGCGGCAACCGGCTACAAGGTGTTGAAACTCTTCCTGGATGGCGGTACGGAGATTCTTCTCAACAATATGCCGGCACTTATTATAGGTAATGTAGTAGCTTTTATCGTCGCTTTGCTGGCTATCAAGTTCTTTATTAGCTTTGTTACGAAATATGGTTTTAAGGCATTTGGCTGGTACAGAATTATTGTTGGCGGAACCATTTTGGTAATGCTGCTGCTTGGATACAACTTAGAAATTGGCTGATGAATTTTAAAAAAGGAGAAGTACTGTTTTTCAATAAACCTTTCGGATGGACTTCATTTAAAGTAGTAGGGCACGCCCGCTATCATATTTGCCGTCGGATCGGAGTGAAAAAACTAAAAGTCGGCCATGCCGGAACGTTGGATCCTCTTGCAACGGGGGTGATGATTGTATGCACAGGCAAGGCAACCAAACGAATAGAAGAGTTTCAATATCACACGAAGGAGTACGTCGCAACGTTGCGTTTGGGTGCTACTACCCCGTCATACGATTTGGAACATGAGATAGATGCCACCTACCCTACCGAGCATATCACAAGGGAGCTGGTGGAAGAAGTGTTGACGCGCTTTATCGGTGCCATCGATCAGGTGCCTCCTGCTTTCTCTGCCTGTATGGTAGATGGTAAACGTGCCTACGAACTGGCCCGGAAAGGCGAAGAAGTCGAACTAAAAGCAAAACAGCTTGTTATCGACGAGATTGAATTGCTGGAATGTCGCCTGGACGATCCGGAACCGATGATTCAAATCCGTGTCGTATGCAGCAAAGGAACATATATTCGTGCTCTGGCGCGTGATATTGGTGAAGCGCTCCATAGTGGAGCCCATCTGACAGGATTGATCCGCACCCGTGTAGGTGACGTCCGGTTGGAAGACTGCCTGAACCCCGAACACTTTAAAGAGTGGATTGACGGACAGGAAATAGAAAATGAGGAAGAAAATAATTAACGTAATAAGGAATAGATATGAAATTATCACAATTCAAATTTAAGTTACCCGAGGATAAGATCGCTCTACATCCTATGAAATATAGGGATGAGTCTCGTTTGATGGTATTGCATCGTAATACAGGTAAGATTGAGCACAAGATGTTCAAAGATGTGTTGGACTACTTTGATGATAAAGATGTGTTTATATTCAACGATACGAAGGTATTCCCTGCCCGTTTGTATGGTAACAAGGAAAAGACAGGTGCTCGTATCGAAGTATTCTTGTTGCGTGAGTTGAATGAAGAACTTCGTTTGTGGGACGTATTGGTCGATCCGGCACGTAAGATCCGTATCGGTAACAAACTTTATTTCGGTCCGGACGATTCGATGGTGGCCGAAGTGATTGATAACACTACTTCCCGTGGGCGTACGCTCCGTTTCCTTTATGACGGACCTCATGATGAGTTCAAAAAGGCTTTGTACTCTTTGGGTGAGACCCCACTTCCCCACTCTATCATCAACCGTCCTGTGGAACCGGAAGATGCAGAACGCTTCCAGTCTATCTTTGCGAAGAACGAAGGTGCGGTGACTGCTCCGACTGCTAGTTTGCACTTCAGCCGTGAGTTGATGAAACGTTTGGAAATCAAAGGTATAGACTTTGCATATATCACTTTGCACGCTGGTTTGGGTAACTTCCGCGACATCGACGTAGAAGACTTGACAAAGCATAAGATGGATTCGGAACAAATGTTTGTAAACGAAATGGCGGTGAAAACTGTTAACCGTGCCAAAGATAACGGCAGAAATGTTTGTGCGGTAGGTACGACCGTAATGCGTGCTATTGAAAGCGCAGTCAGCACCGACGGACATTTGAAGGAATTCGAAGGGTGGACTAATAAGTTTATCTTCCCTCCGTATGAGTTTACCGTAGCCAATTCAATGATTTCCAATTTCCACATGCCGCTTCTACCTGCTGATGATTGTAGCTGCTTTCGGTGGTTATGACCAGGTGATGGATGCTTACCATGTAGCTTTGAAGGAAGGTTACCGTTTCGGCACGTATGGAGGATGCAATGTTGATTCTGGACAAATAATGGCAAAAGTATATTTGGGACTCGGCACTAACCTTGGAGATAAAGAACAGAATCTCCGGGATGCCGTGCAAAAAATAGAAGAGCAGGTAGGGAACGTAGTTCCCTGTCTGCTTTTTATGTTACTGCCCCCTGGGGCTTTGCTTCTGAAAACAGTTTCCTGAATGCGGCCGCTTGTGTAGAAACGGAATTATCTCCATTGGAAGTATTGCAAGAGACGCAAATGATTGAAAGGGAGCTGGGGCGTACCAAAAAGTCCGTCAACGGAATATATAGCGACCGTCTGATTGATATTGACCTGTTACTTTATGAAGATTTAGTGCTTTCTGTGACCTCTGCTTCCGGAGCAGAGTTAACCCTCCCCCATCCGTTGATGGCAGAACGTGACTTCGTTATGAAACCACTGGCGGAAATTGCTCCGGACATCTTGCACCTGTGTTGGGAAAGACAATGAAAGGTATTTTGAACGCACTCTAACCCCTGTTCGGTGGGCATATATACTCACCGTATTGGGCATATATGTACAGCGTATTGGATATATATATCCAGTATGTGAGTATATATACGCACCAAACAGACTATTTATTTCTTTTTCTCCGCAATAAACACCGGCAAATAGGCGATGCATCCTATCAGTACTGCATACAGCAAATGAATCTCCTGAAACGCTTGTCGATGAAATGGCAAACAATGGCATAGATAGCAATCGTGAATCCTACATAGAGCGCCAGCACCAAAAGCGTTTTTAATTTCTTATTTAGAATCATTATAAATCTATTTATGTGTTAAATACGTGGCAAAGATACTCATTATCTCCAAAATCTCTTTATCTTTGCAACCGAAATGAAAGTGTGGACAGATTTGAGTAGCTTGCAACCACGGAAAAAAATGCTAAAACACGTCTGATTGACGCCTTTCGGCTTATCCTTTGCAGCACTCGCCTCTCCTACTCTCTCATTCTTGATTCTTATTTTTAATTCTTAATTTAAGAAAGATGGGATACTTATTTACATCCGAATCGGTGTCAGAAGGACACCCCGACAAGGTAGCCGATCAAATATCGGATGCCGTGCTTGACAAACTGTTGGCTTACGACCCCAGTTCGAAAGTAGCTTGCGAAACACTAGTGACTACCGGACAAGTGGTGCTAGCGGGTGAAGTGAAAACAAAAGCGTACGTTGACCTACAACTCATTGCACGCGAAGTGATTAAGAAAATCGGTTATACCAAAGGAGAGTACATGTTCGAAAGCAACTCTTGTGGTGTACTTTCCGCTATTCATGAGCAAAGCCCCGATATCAACCGTGGTGTAGAGCGTCAGGATCCGATGGAACAGGGTGCAGGCGACCAGGGAATGATGTTTGGTTATGCTACCAATGAAACGGAAAACTACATGCCGCTTTCTCTTGATTTGGCACACCGCATTCTGCAAGTGCTGGCCGACATCCGTCGTGAAGGAAAGGTAATGACTTACCTCCGCCCCGATGCCAAAAGCCAGGTTACTATCGAATATGATGACAACGGAACGCCTGTCCGTATCGATACAATCGTTGTTTCTACACAACATGATGACTTTATCCAACCGGAAGATGACTCTCAAGCTGCTCAACTGAAAGCTGACGAAGAAATGTTGTCTATCATCCGCCGTGATGTGATCGAGATTCTGATGCCTCGTGTAATTGCTTCTATTCATCACGATAAGGTGTTGGCACTGTTCAATGATAAAATCATCTATCATGTGAATCCTACCGGAAAATTTGTAATCGGTGGTCCTCACGGAGATACCGGTTTGACCGGTCGTAAGATTATCGTTGATACTTATGGCGGTAAAGGTGCTCACGGTGGTGGTGCTTTCTCCGGAAAAGATCCTAGCAAGGTAGACCGTAGTGCAGCTTATGCAGCACGTCACATCGCAAAGAATATGGTTGCGGCAGGCGTAGCAGACGAAATGCTTGTACAGGTGAGCTATGCTATCGGTGTGGCTCGTCCAATCAATATCTTTGTCGATACTTACGGCCGTTCTCACGTCAACATGACTGATGGCGAGATTGCGCGTGTTATCGACCAATTGTTCGATCTTCGTCCGAAAGCTATCGAGGAACGTCTGAAACTTCGTAATCCTATTTATCAGGAAACAGCTGCTTACGGTCACATGGGACGTGAACCGCAAGTGATAACGAAGAAATTCTTCTCTCGTTACGAAGGAGACAAAACTGTGGAAGTGGAACTCTTTACATGGGAGAAACTCGATTACGTAGATAAAATTAAAGCTGCTTTTGGTCTGTAAAACAGTCTGAAACAGGGCTTAACTTGTTAAGAAAGAGCTGCAATTTCAACTTCTTTTAATGGAAATTGAAGTTGTAGCTCTTGATTTTTAATAAGTTATATTTAAATAAATGTTTTTTGGCTACTAAGTATGTTTTATCGGAAATTGCTACTTTTGTATCGTAAAATAAAACAGACTGCTAAATGAAACAAGATGTTGTTGTTCTAAACGCTATTTATTGGTGTTCTCTATTTTACTTGTCAGCGTAGGTAGCATTTTTATGTCTGTCTCTCTTTCTTCCTGTTCCTCTCCTTCAGTGAAGAATCCATTGTTATTATGCGCTGATTCATTAATGGAGACATGTCCTGACAGTGCCTTATCTATTTTGGAATCAATTACCTGTCCGCAGAAAATGCCACGTGCTGACCGGGCGCTTTATGCGCTACTGCTCACCCAGGCACGGCATAAAAACTATATTGCTTTAGAGGATGATTCATTGATAAAAACGGCTGTTGACTATTATGGTGATAAGAAGAAAAGTTTGCGTGCTGCAAAGGCTCATTATTACTGGGGAGCTACTTATCGGGAGATGGGGTATACTTCATTTGCTGTAGAAGAGTATTTGACAGCAATTCGATTGATGCCTGTTAGGATGAATTCTTAGCAATGATTTATGATAATCTTGCAGACTGCTATGAAAAAGATGATTTGTATGATATAGCGATTGAGGCTTATCGTCAAGCTTATCAGATATTGGAGGGGGAAAGTCAGCAGACATACCCATTGAGAGGCATTGCGCGTATCTGTTTATTGCAAAATAAGAAGGATAGCGCATTGTTTTATTATCAAAAAGCTCTTGACTATGCATCAGCAGAGCAAGACTCTAGTTTGATAGGGGCTCTTTATCATGATCTTGCTATGGTTTACAATGAAAAAAAAGACTATGTTCAGGCCGATAAATATGTGTCAAAAGCAATGATGATACAAGGAGACGATGCTGTTAATGTCTGTTTGTCAAAAGCTCAAATTATGTTGAACTTAAATAGGCTTGATTCTGCCAGTTATTTCTTTAGTAAGAATATAGATCGACTTAATATTTATGGCAAGGCTGTTTGTTATGATGGAATGCATCAAATTGCAAAGAAAAGAGGTGAATGGAAGGTCGCAACAGAAAATATGGATGCATATAGAGTACTTTATGATTCTATGCAGATTATGAATGACAATGAAGAACTCAATCGGTTAATGGATAAGCATCAATTAGAAGAACATAAGAGGTTATTGTCGGAGCATACTAAAATGTTGGTTTTTACTTTGGTTTTTACATTCTTTTTCTTGATGATTATTTGTGTCTTTTGTTTTATGTGGAATGATAGGAAGAGGAAAAAGCGTTATATAGCATTGCAACGTGAATTAACCCAAAGGCGGGTGGATACTATGTTACTCAAAGAAGAAGAGGTTTCTGAATCTAATAAAGAAGATTTAGATAAGAAAAGATCGGAGTTGACAGAGCAACAAATTCAATTATGTATATCTGTACTTAAAACAACTGATTGTTACGATCAATTGGAAGCGTTGGAGAAAGCAACTCATAAGCAATTATTGGCAATGCGTAGCTTGAGGAAAGATATACGTTCTACCATTTCTAATGCATTTGTTGATGTGATGATGAATTTGAAGGAGCGCTATCCGGCTTTAACAGGTGATGATCTATTTTATTGTGTTCTTTCATTGCTTTGTTGTTCAAAAACTGTTATGATGGAGTTGATGGATGCCACGTCTGATGCTCTTAAGACACGCAAAAATCGTATAAAGAACAAAATGGATACTCAAATTTTTGATCGTGTGTTTGGTGTTGATCTTCAGTGATATATATAGGTTTTTCTAGCTCTGTTTTACATCTAAATGGAGAACTGTTACCATTGTTACCACATAAAAATCGTTTATTTTACTTCATCTGTGTATTTTTGAAGCGAAATTTTAAACCCATTTATTATGAAAGCTAAATTTTTACCTTTTTTGTTGTTGACTGTCTTACTTCAAGTAAGTATGTTTTCCTTTGCACATGAAATGATATCTGCACGTCAAATCAGGCTAAAGAATAAAACAGAGGTACAACATCGATCTGTCCCTGTTACTCCTGCTGCTTTTATTGAAAACTCATTGTTGTCTATAGACCTTCTTTCTACTGTTCCTACTGTAACTGTTATCATAAAGAATGCAGAAACAGATGAAGTTGTTTATACGTCTACTGATTTAAATGTAGATAAGGTTTATATTGATCTTACAGGTGAGGGGAAAGGTAAATATACTTTGGAGATACAACTTCCAAAGGAGGCCTTTACCGGAGATTTTGAATTAGAATAAATCTTTGAAATATATATTATTTGCAACTAACATAATGATGATATACCTAAATCATTAACTGATGAAGCCCCGCTGTTGAAATATATGGCGCATTGCTGAAATGGCGATTAGATGACCGAAAGGGGAAAGATCGGTAAATTCTATCCGTGGGCTTAATAAACCTTGTGAAAGGCGCATAAAGGTATATTGAAACGTAGAATTAAAATCACTTTTTTAAATTGTATGCTGAATACTACTGGTAGGGTGTTCGAATGATTTATGATTCGAATAATAAAGTTCATTCAGCAACAATTTGATACACCTGTTAGTAGATGAGATATCTGTGATAGATGTATTCTTTGTGAGAAAGGTTCTTGGACTTCTGGATAAGGAGTCCAAGATTTTTTTTATAGGGATAGATAAATGTAGAGATAAAAATGATCTCTGATTAAGTTGAATGTGAATAACGGAATTTTTTCGTAATTTTGCCTTCTCGATATAATAATGGATAGTGATGAAGATGAATCAGATAAATTCCGTATGTGTATATAGCGCTTCCAGTACCAAGATAGACGCTGTTTATTTCCAAGCAGCCGATACTCTCGGGCGTTTGCTTGCCGAACACCGTATTCGTTTGATAAATGGAGCCGGAAGTATTGGCTGATGCGTTCTGTGGCAGATGCTGTATTGAAAAATGGTGGTGAGGTGACAGGTGTGATTCCTCGTTTTATGGTGGAGCAAAACTGGCATCATACGGGATTGACAGAACTGATTGAAGTAGAATCCATGCACGAACGCAAGCGGAAGATGGCAGATTTGAGCGATGGTATTATTGCTTTGCCCGGTGGATGCGGTACCCTTGAAGAACTGCTGGAGATTATTACCTGGAAACAATTGGATTATATCTCAATCCGATTGTAATCCTCAATATAAACGGATTCTTCGATCCACTCCTCGAAATGCTTGAAAAAGCTATTGATGAGAACTTTATGCGCCGGCAGCATGGCGATATATGGAAAGTGGCGCAGACGCCGGAAGAAGCGGTTCAATTGCTTTATGAAACTCCTGTATGGGACATTTCCATTCGTAAATTTGCAGCGATATGATAGGCGACACACTAAGTTCCCGAAGTGCGGATACGCTGTCCCTTCTTCGGCAGAACCAGACTAGTCCGGCAAAGGCGGACACTGATAGTCTGCAGTTGGTTGATCTTCATGCTGTACAAGAAGTTGATTCCGGCTTTGAGGGGACCCCTATCTCCTACTCTCCCCGCACGGACGATGCCATTGCGTTGACCTTGCTGGCTTGCTTCTTTCTTTCCTCCATAGCCTTGGCGCGCGGAAAGAAATTTCTCTCCCAACAGGTGAAAGACTTTGTATTGCACCGTGAACGAACGAGTATTTTTGATAGTTCTACGGCAGCCGATGTGCGTTATCTCCTTGTGCTTGTGTTGCAGACTTGTGTCTTGTCGGGTATCACATTTCTCAATTATTTTCATGATACATGCCCTGCTTTGATGAACCAGGTATCCCCCCTCCTTTTGCTGTATCTACGTTGGATTCTGCCTTGCTTATTTCTTACTAAAATGGCTGATTTACATGTTTCTTGGGTGGACGTTTTTTGATAAAAATAAGACAAATATATGGCTGGAATCCTATTCTGCGCTCATATATTATGTCGGATTTGCCCTCTTTCCATTCGTTCTTTTTCTAGTTTATTTTGATTTAAGTCTCACAAATTTGGTCATAATTGGGTCTATTATTTTAATTTTCACTAAAATATTGATGTTTTATAAGTGGATAAAGCTTTTTTTTCATCAATTTAGCGGGCTTTTCCTATTAATTTTGTACTTTTGCGCTCTTGAAATAGTACCTTGTCTGCTACTCTATCAAGGTATGATTCGAATGAACAATATTTTGCTAATAAAATTTTAGGACGTTGAAAATTAAAAAAGTACTAGTGTCGCAGCCTAAGCCTGCGTCAGAGAAATCTCCCTATTACGACATAGCTGAAAAGTATGGCGTTAAAATAGATTTCCGACCATTTATTAAGGTTGAAAGTCTTTCGGCGAAAGAATTTCGGCAACAGAAAATTTCGATTCTCGACCATACTGCCGTAATATTCACTTCGCGCCATGCTATTGACCATTTTTTCACTTTGTGTACTGAATTGCGCGTGACAATTCCCGAAACGATGAAGTATTTCTGCGTGACGGAAGCTGTTGCATTGTATATTCAGAAATATGTGCAATATCGCAAGCGTAAGATCTTCTTCGGAGCTACCGGAAAGATTGAGGACCTGATACCTTCCATTGTGAAGCATAAAACGGAGAAATATCTCGTTCCGATGTCAGACGTACACAATGACGATGTGAAAAACTTGCTCGACAAGAATAACATTCAGCATACAGAAGCTGTGATGTACCGTACAGTGAGCAACGACTTTACACCGGACGAGGAGTTTGATTATGACATGTTAGTGTTCTTCAGCCCTGCCGGAGTGACTTCATTGAAGAAGAACTTCCTGATTTAATCAGAGAGAGATTAAGATCGGAACTTTCGGCTCTACTACCGCACAGGCTGTACGTGACGCAGGTCTCCGTTTGGACCTTGAAGCTCCTACGGTGCAGGCTCCGTCAATGACTGCCGCACTTGACATGTTTATCAGAGAAAACAATAAATAAACAGAGTGGGTATATATACTTTGTGTAAAGCCGAAAGGCTGAATAGTAAAATTTTGATCGGAAAGATGTTTGAAGGCGGCGTTTCGAAGTCGTTTTCCATCTTTCCGATACGCGTTGTATATATGCCTGTTGAGCAGGGCGAGGCTCCTGCTTCTATATTAATCAGTGTATCGAAACGTCGTTTTAAACGAGCGGTGAAACGCAACCGTGTGAAACGTCAGATACGCGAAGCCTACCGGAAGAACAAATCTCTCCTGGTGGACGAATTGCAACGCCGGGAGCAGCGGTTAGCCGTTGCCTTTATCTATCTGTCGGACGAGCTTATTGCAACTTCCGAATTGGAAGAAAAGATGAAATAGCGCTTGCGCGCATCTCTGAAAAACTATCCTCATGAAACCTCGTAACTCCCGGATATCTGCCTGTGGGTATTCGTAACGGGAATTTTGAGGAAAGTATTCTCTTTCTTGTTGCTTGTTCCCATCTACTTTTATCGGGTTTGTATTTCGCCTCTTACTCCTCCCTCTTGTCGATTCACGCCAACTTGTTCGGCTTATGCTGTCGAAGCAATTAAGAAACACGGTCCTGTAAAGGGGCTTTACCTCGCTGTCCGGCGTATTCTGCGATGCCATCCCTGGGGTGGTTCCGGCTATGATCCCGTACCTTGAAGCAATTAAAATGAGAAATAGAAGATGAAAAAGAATGTGACTGACATTTTGGATATTCATACTCATAAACTGGAGGCCGATTCTCTGGGAAAATCTATCGTGAATTATCCGCTGTTGGCGGACTCTCCATTGTATATGCCTTTCGCAGGAGATGTGGAAGTGGATAGGGGATATTATTATTCTGTCGGCATTCATCCCTGGGAGTTGACAGAGCATAATGCCGGACAGCTTTTGGATTATCTTAAGCAGCAGTTGCGGAAAAAGCAGTTTGTCGCCGTAGGAGAAGCGGGATTGGATAAATTGGCAGTAGCTTCAATGGAACTTCAGTTAACGGTGTTTAAAGCGCAGGTGAGGCTGTCGGAAGAGTATGGTTTGCCGTTGATTATCCACTGCGTGAAAGCAATGGACGAGCTGTTAGCAGTGAAAAAAGAATTTCGTCCCCAACAAGCTTGGATATGGCATGGTTTCCGTGGAAAAACGGAGCAGGCGATGCAGTTGTTGAAAAAGGCTTTTATCTCTCTTTTGGAGAACATTATCCTGATGAAACGATGCAGACAGTACCCGACGAACGGTTGTTTCTGGAAACGGACAACAGTTCGCTTGATATTGAAGATATCCTGTGTCGGGCAGCCAAAGTGCGTGGGGTAGAAGTGGAAGTGTTGCGTGAGACGATCCGCCGAAATATCCAAAATGTCTTTTTTAGGGCATAAGAGTTGTATCTTCCGAGAAAGAGTCGTACTTTTGTCGCACATGGGATTGAAATACAATAAAAAACAACTAATTAATAGAGTAATACGATGAATTTTGTAGAAGAATTGAGATGGCGTGGCATGTTGCAGGACATTATGCCGGGAACAGAAGAGTTGTTAAGCAAAGAGCAGGTGACTGCCTATTTGGGTATCGACCGACTGCTGATTCGCTACACATTGGTCACCTTTGTGGAGTGATGATCCTTCGTCATTTCCAACGCTGCGGTCATAAGCCGTTGGCACTGATCGGTGGCGCTACAGGTATGATTGGAGACCCTTCCGGAAAATCAGCAGAACGTAACCTGCTGAACGAGGAAACATTGCGTCACAATCAGGCATGTATTAAAAATCAGCTTGCCAAGTTCCTCGACTTCGAGTCGGATGTGCCTAACCGTGCCGAACTGGTGAACAATTATGACTGGATGAAAGATTTCACTTTCCTCGATTTTGCTCGCGAAGTAGGTAAGCACATTACTGTGAATTATATGATGGCAAAAGACTCTGTAAAACGCCGTCTGAATGGTGAAGCGCGTGATGGATTGTCATTTACCGAGTTCACTTATCAGTTGCTTCAAGGATATGACTTCCTTCATTTGTATGAAACAAAGGGCTGTAAGCTTCAGATGGGTGGTTCCGACCAATGGGGAAACATTACTACCGGTGCCGAATTGATCCGCCGTACCAATGGGGGAGAGGTGTTCGCACTGACTTGCCCGCTGATTACAAAAGCTGACGGCGGTAAGTTTGGTAAAACAGAATCCGGAAATATCTGGCTGGACCCTCGCTATACTTCACCTTACAAGTTCTATCAATTCTGGCTGAATGTAAGCGACTCCGATGCCGAGCGTTATATCAAAATCTTCACTTCTATCGAAAAAGAAGAAATTGAAGCACTGATTGCCGAACATCAGGCTGCTCCGCACTTGCGTCTCCTTCAGAAACGTCTGGCTAAAGAAGTAACTGTGATGGTTCACTCGGAAGAAGATTATAACGCAGCGGTTGACGCATCCAATATTTTGTTTGGTAATGCTACTTCCGACGCTTTGCGAAATTGGACGAGGATACATTGCTGGCTGTATTTGAAGGAGTACCCCAATTTGAGATTTCCCGTGATGCGTTGGCAGAAGGAGTGAAGGCAGTAGATTTGTTCGTCGATAATGCGGCTGTATTTGCTTCGAAAGGTGAGATGCGTAAGTTGGTTCAAGGCGGTGGCGTTTCGTTGAACAAAGAGAAACTAACGGTCTTTGATCAGGTAATCACAACTGCTGACTTGCTCGATGAGAAATATCTGCTTGTTCAGCGCGGTAAAAAGAACTATTTTTTGCTGATTGCAAAGTAATAATGCACGATTCACTCGATAGAATGTAAAAAAGTGAACGAAATATTTGGAGGTTTGCTTGCAAACCTCTATCTTTGCACCGCTTTTTAACAGAAAGCACATAAGTTTGGACTATGGTGTAATGGTAGCACAACAGGTTTTGGTTCTGTTTGTCCAAGTTCGAATCTTGGTAGTCCAACGAAGAAAAGCCCCGAAAGAGACATCTTTCGGGGCTTTTCTTTCGTGACTCTGAAGTCGTCGTTTTTGTATATCCTTATAAAATTGAAGTATATAGGGGATCAGCGTATATAGAATTCATTAATCTTATTTTATTCGTTATATTGACTATTTTAATGCTTATCGTGTTGGTCGTTGAATAGCTTGTATTTTATTATAGAAGGTTCAAACTGTATTAGGTAGAAATCTCTCCCAAATCGTATTATAGTTCGTTAAAAAAGTGTACATTGCACAGATTCTGGACATTTTTGGTGGATAATTGGAACAAAATTGCAAGGTAAACCCGTTTTCTTTTGCTATTTTTGCATCGTGTACGTAAACGAAGTGCACGTAGAAAGAGAACTTATTCAATAACTATAAATAAATAAGGTATGAAAACGAACTATGAAATTCGCTATGCTGCGCATCCTGAAGATGCAAAAAGTTATGATACTACAAGAATCCGCAGAGATTTCTTAATTGAAAAGATATTTGTCCCCAATGAAGTAAATATGGTATATTCCATGTACGACCGTATGGTGGTAGGTGGTGCGCTGCCGGTAGGAGAGGTGCTGACGCTTGAAGCAATCGATCCGCTGAAAGCTCCGTTCTTCCTCACCCGTCGCGAAATGGGTATTTACAATGTCGGCGGTCCCGGTATTGTGAAAGCGGGCGACGCAACCTTCGAACTGGATTATAAAGAAGCTCTTTATCTGGGTTCGGGCGACCGTGAAGTGACTTTCGAAAGCAAGGACGCTGCTCATCCTGCCAAATTCTACTTCAACTCACTGACTGCACATCGCAATTATCCCGACCGTAAGGTGACGAAAGCCGATGCCGTAGTAGCTGAAATGGGTTCTTTGGAAGGCTCCAACCACCGTAATATCAATAAGATGCTGGTGAATCAGGTGTTGCCCACCTGCCAGTTGCAGATGGGTATGACGGAACTGGCTCCGGGAAGTGTATGGAATACGATGCCGGCCCACGTACACAGCCGTCGTATGGAAGCCTACTTCTATTTCGAGATTCCCGAAGATCATGCTATCTGCCATTTTATGGGTGAGGTAGGCGAAACACGTCACGTATGGATGAAAGGCGATCAGGCTGTTCTTTCGCCCGAATGGTCTATCCACTCGGCTGCTGCTACCCACAACTATACCTTTATCTGGGGAATGGGTGGTGAGAACCTCGACTATGGCGATCAGGACTTCTCGTTGATTACAGATTTGAAATAACAAATCCAATAGTTTTCCTAATTTAATAATAAAAAGAATTATGAATCAGTATTTGAATTTTTCTTTGGAAGGTAAAGTAGCGCTCGTTACAGGTGCTTCTTATGGTATCGGTTTTGCTATTGCTTCTGCATTCGCAGAACAAGGCGCTAAAGTTTGTTTTAACGACATCAATCAAGAGTTGGTAGACAAAGGAATGGCAGCTTATGCAGAAAAAGGTATCAAAGCTCACGGTTATGTATGCGACGTGACAGACGAACCGGCTGTTCAGGCTATGGTGGCTACGATTGCCAAAGAAGTAGGTACAATTGATATCCTTGTAAATAATGCAGGTATTATCCGTCGTGTTCCTATGCACGAGATGGATGCTGCTGATTTCCGTCGTGTAATCGACATCGACTTGAATGCTCCGTTCATCGTTGCTAAGGCTGTTCTTCCTGCTATGATGGAAAACGTGCTGGTAAGATCATCAACATCTGCTCTATGATGTCCGAACTGGGTCGTGAAACTGTATCTGCTTACGCTGCCGCTAAGGGTGGTCTGAAGATGCTGACTCGCAATATCTGCTCTGAATATGGTGAATACAACATTCAGTGTAACGGTATCGGCCCGGGTTACATCGCTACTCCGCAAACTGCTCCTCTTCGTGAGAAACAAGCAGACGGAAGCCGTCACCCATTCGATTCATTCATCTGCGCTAAGACTCCTGCCGGTCGTTGGTTGGATCCAGAAGAACTGACAGGTCCTGCTGTATTCCTTGCTTCTGAAGCTTCTAACGCTGTCAACGGCCACGTTCTTTATGTAGATGGTGGTATCCTTGCTTATATCGGAAAACAGCCGAAATAATGTAAGATAGAAGAGATTCCGATAAGGTGATAGAATGGCAAAGAGCATCCTCTTTTCATCTGTCACCTTATTTTTTATCATTCCCTTTGCAGGAGCTATAGGACCGACTTATTGGACATATATGCCCAACGTGTTGAACATATAGATCCAACACGTTGGATATATATAGCTGATGCGTTGGATCTATATATCCAACAGATGCGGATATAATAGCCTCTATTTGCAAAGTATATATTATTCATTCAATGTAGACTAATTATGAAAAAGATATTAATACTGTTTGCTGTAGCCTTGATAGGGTTTGCTTCTTGTGCCGACAGTAAACAGTCAATGGCAATCACAGTGACCAATCCGCTGGCTCTTGAACGGGTGGGGGAGATGGTTGAAGTGCCGATGAGCGATGTTGTTGCCAAGTTGAAACTGGCAGATACGGCGCAGATTGTAGTGCTTGATGTTGACGGTCAGCAAGTGCCTTATCAGGTGACGTATGACGAAAAGGTTGTTTTCCCCGCTACGGTAGAAGCGAACGGAACGGCTGTTTACACTATTCAACCGGGTACACCGGCACCTTTCGATGTCGTTGCTTGCGGTAAATATTATCCCGAACGTCTGGACGACGTTGCCTGGGAGAATGATCTTGGCGGATTCCGTGCGTATGGCCCTGCTTTGCAAGCCCGCGGAGAGCGTGGTTTTGGCTACGACCTTTTCACGAAGTACAACACAACGGAACCGATTCTGGAATCTCTCTATGCGGAAGAACTGAATCCGGAAAAGCGTGCAAGATAGCTGAATTGAAAAAGACTGATCCTAAAGCTGCCTCCGAACTACAAAAAGCTATCTCTTATCATATCGATCATGGATATGGCATGGATTGCTATGCCGTAGGACCTACGTTGGGTGCCGGTGTTGCTGCTCTGATGGCGGGTGACACTATTATCTATCCTTACTGCTATCGTACACAGGAAATCCTTGATAATGGTCCGCTGCGTTTCACGGTGAAGCTGGAATTTAATCCGCTGGTAGTTCGTGGAGACTCTAATGTAGTGGAGACACGTGTGATCTCTCTGGATGCAGGTTCTTATCTCAACAAAACGATTGTTTCATATACCAATCTGAAAGAAGCAATGCCGGTGACTACCGGACTTGTATTGCGTGAACCGGACGGTGCGACTGTGGCAGATGCTGCCAATGGCTATATCACTTACGTAGATCCTACAACAGATCGTAGCGGTGCAAACGGCAAGATATTTGTCGGTGCTGCATTTCCTGCACAGGTGAAAGAAGCGAAAGTGGTTCTTCTTTCTGAAAAGGAAAAGAAAGAACGTGGCGGAGCCGATGGTCATGTTTTGGCTATCAGCGAATATGAGCCGGGTTCTGAATATACTTATTACTGGGGATCTGCCTGGGATAAGGCCGCTATTAAGACTCCGGATGCCTGGAATAAATATATGGCTGAATATGCGCAGAAGTTGCGTACTCCGCTGGCAGTGGCATATTAATGTGCTGAATTGCTTTTCCAATAGATTAAGCAAAGGTTTCTTTTTACCAAAGAAACCTTTGCTTATTTTATCTTTCTGAAAAAGAAAGAACATTTTTGTGTTATAACGTCTTTGAATTATCTCGTAAAAGCGTGTTGTTCGTAATATTCGTATGTTGTTCCGTCTTCTTTCTCTTTTTCACGAAGTTCATAGACTAATTCATTCTCTGTCATAGTGGTCACTGTCCACACTTCTGTGTAATTATCCTCTTCAGTGTCGATGAGAGTCAGCTTATTACCGGAGTAGCTCCATGTACCATGATAATAACTAGTACTTCCGGAAGAGTTATAGACATCTTTTTCTACATACGTACCATCTTCCTTGAACTCTATGGAATAACGGTTGGTTCCATTTACAAAATCTTCTTTAGAGTCACTTACCTTTTCACCATCTTCCCATTCTTGTGAAAGATAATACACTCCATTCCATGTTCCTAACAATAAATCGCGTGAACCGACAGCGTCATCGTCGTCGTCGCCACAGGAATAAATGCTGAACGACAGTAATACTACAACTATGCAAACAGTTGCTTTCCAGATTGTTTTCATAATAAATTGTTTTAATTGTTTGATTTTGAGATGATTTGTTTTTTAGACTCTATTTGATAATAGTTTCCACATGTCCGTTCTTGAAGACAGGTAGAACGAGCTGGAATACATCCATTGCACTTCTCCATTTGATTCTTGAATAGTCTGCGGTTTGCCGAAAGCCAGTAGACATTCATCTTCCGTCATGCCTTTCACCGGCTTGTTGATATTGATTTCATTCCAGTGAGTAATCGGTGAAACTGGTTCGTTATGATGAAGTCGAACATTTTGTTCAATACTTGCGATTCAACCTGTACGAAGTCATCCATGATTTCTTTGTGAGATGCTTTCTTGCCCGGTTGTAGCTTCTCCATAGGAGTGATTTTTTCATTATCACTGCTGATGACTCTATCCGTATATTGGAAAGATAATAAACCAGTTTGCCGTCCTTTACTTGAAACAGGGCCTTGCAATAGTAAGTATTCTTTTGGCTTGAGTCTGCCTGCGAGGCAAGTATCAGATCGCAACTGAAGTTTTTAGCCGGTACGTTGGCCTCCGCTATTCCTTCCCGTAACTGTGGACAGACATTCTTGACGATCCATAGCAGTGCATTAGCGTAGATGTTTTCGTCTTGCATATCGCTGAAAGGGGTAAATCCGCTGACTACATATTTATTGCCGTCCGCACTGACAGGATAGCTCTTTTTCTGTTCGGTGAAGGTCTGTGCTATCAGTGGGATAATTCCTACCAGTAGATACAAGATCACCAGAAATTGTCGTTTGGTCATCATATTCCGTTCTTTTTAAGAAAACAGCATCCACGGCCCTTTTTGTGAAAAGAAAAGATCGTGGACGCTGAATAAATAATATGGTTTATTGAGGTTTGGTTGTCCTTAGAAGGCAATACCCAGACGAATCATAAAGTTACTGGTCTTGAATCCGTCGGCATCGCTGAATGCATCTATAAATCCGCGTTGATAGGTAAGATCCAGATTGAAACGGTCATACCAGACTCCTACGCCGATATTCATACCTGCATCAAAATGATTGTAGTCAACCTCCATATAATCTGCATAATCACCCCACTGATGCTTTCTCCATCTTCTTTCATTTTACTTGTGTAATCGTAACTAGCGAAGACTCCTACATGCGGTCGATACGGACGTTGTCCGCCACAGCAAATTTCCATCCGAATGTGAACGGAGAATATTGTATGTTGTGAGCCATACATTTCGTGTCGTCCACTTTGAAACCACGGGAACCAAGTCCAAACTCCATCCCCCAGTATCCTCCTGTACTGCCTAAAGGCTTCTGATAGCCAAATGTAGCATTATATCCGATGTTTGAATCAGCTCCTTCGGCTCCGTCACCGGAGAAGTTCATGATATTCAGGCCTGCACGTAAGAACCATTGTGTGCTGCTGGCTTGCTTTTCAGTTTTGACGATTGCACTTCTGGATGATACGATTTGTGCTTGAGCTCCTACGCACAGTAAAAGTGCGGCAACCATTGATAGTACTTTTTTCATTGTTATTAATATTTTAGTGATTAATTCTTATTCTTAACGACGGGCGCTATCTGGCTTTTTCCATCTGTGGGTGATAACTTTTGTAGGCGAATCCATTCATAATCCTCTTTTGTGGCCGGATGCCAGTTGACGAAGATGCCGGGATAACCTACTACTGTGACTGTGTATCCCCCTGTTTTCTCATTATCTTCCACTTTGAAAGTGGCTCCCATGATGACATCGCAGTTATATTTGATGGTGGACAGATACGTCCCCCATGCACGGATGTTGTCAAGTTCTCCTTTCATGGCGATCTCCACTTCCTCTTTGCTTAGTGACCATTCATCCTTTATCCGCCCTTTATCTTCAAGTATTTTCACCTCGACGACTGTAGGTTTCACGCATACCTCTGTGACTGCGTCACCTGCACGTGCTTGTGCGTCACGGAATTTGAGGTCGTTTTTGCGCATAGGTTGCTATGGCGCAAGTCAAAACTAATGCAATTAATAAAACAAGTCTTTTCATATCTGATGAGTTTTGTTGATATGTCGCAAAGGTATGTGAAAGAAACATAACAGCAGGAGAAAACATAGTTCCAACAAGTAGACAGAAATGTATCTTATTTGGATACATTGACGGAGTTGCTATTGTTGATGTCGTTGGATAAGTCGCGGAAAAAGTCATGGTTGAGGATGCAGGATATACGCCATAGCAGATGAATGTCGATATTCTCTTTTCTGAAAATCTTGTAGACGTTGGGCCGGGTACAACATAATTGAGTAGCGAACCAGGTGACTGTGCGCCCTTGTTCGTGAAGTTTTTGTTCGATCAGCTGTCCGGCATGAACCATGTGATGACTCCTGTATACTATGTCCCTGATTCCCGCAGACGGACGGATTGGTATGTTCAGTAATGGAGAATATACAGAAAAGGCGTGGGAATCTCACCTTCGTTCGTTCTGTGTTTCAAGGCCTTCGCAATGCCATATCACCGAGAACGAACAACGCAGAAAGCCCACGCCGATATGTACAACACCCGCAGCCTCTCTTTGTTTTCCAAAGTGAGGCACGGATGTATATAGATACACATCAGGAGGACGTCTTTATTGCTGTTCATCTTTCCGGTGGGTCAAAAATTGCGAAGTTCTGAAACACAAAAGATAAACGCTTGTAAACGTCTTCTCAATATAAACGGCTCTCCCCTTTCCACCCATAAGGCTTTCTGCGGAAGAGTCCGTTGCAAATGTAGAAAAAAATATGTTTGGAGATAGCAATGTGATTAAGAAACTTTTTAGATGTAGGTTCTTTTGTCCGTTTTTTATCGTGTATCGGGCGAAATATGCTTGTGCCAGTCACGTGTAGGGTAGAGGAAGGATCTTTCGATTTTGAGCCGGAACGGGCCTTAAACGGCAAAAGGCTGCCTCAAACATGTTCTGTTGGTTACAGAAGATGTTGCTTAGGTGGTGCCTTCCTCAGATTTGAATATTTCTTCTTCATTATCAAGCATATATTGCAAACTCTTATCAAACTCTCTCTCTATCGTTGAGTTGAGAAAATGACTCCATATGGAATTCTCTTTAGCTTATCGAAAAATCGCTTTTAGTTGTCAAAAAGACCTGCCTTTTATCCAATGAGGGTTAGGGTTCCGGGAAGAATTTAGTCAGATAAAGCATGCATTTTCGAAGTTCATAGTTTAACGGTTCATATTTCTTTTTTTGATTTAAAAAGATTACTAAATATGACTTTTGTTTAAGTATGTTGAATGACTAATAACTTGCTGGTATAGCCCCACTATGGAGGTAAGTAATGGCCAGTCGTTAGCTTAGATAAGGTGGTATCATGAGATAGAATTTCATTTTTATTTTTTAACTTGGTCTTTTAACTAATTGCCTAAGTAGTTGATTGCTAGTATTTTGATTCTATATTATATATTGAATGGTGATATATTTGGCCCTTGCTTGGTCTTTGCTTGGTCTTTTTACATTTCTCCACGTCTTTTTAGTTCTTCGCAGCCGAGGATGAAAGCTTTGTTCATTAATTCATCTTTCTTTTTGTAGTCGTTTCCCAATGAATAAGAAGTTCCATAACCTTTACCTTCAGATATTAAAATTTGGTTGTCTACTAGTTGTTGAATAAACGTTCTCACTTGTTTCCGACTGAGGTGCCCATCAAATAAGTTGACGAATTCTCCCATTTTAGCCTTTGAATTTTTATTGAGATAGGATACGATTAGTGAAAAGGCTTGAGACAAATCCCAACTTGTTCTTTTAAAATATTCAACTTTGTTGTCGGTGAACTCATAATAACTTTGAGAAAGAATATAATAAGCTCCTTTCGTCTTGCCTCTTTTTTCAATGAGCCCTCTTTTTTCAAGTTTTTCTATTATTTTTCTATCCAGTTCTTTATAATCATTTCCTTGCCTTATTTTATCTAAGGCTATGATCTCAAAAACGGATAATTTTTGTTCTTCAGTCAAACTTTGTTGGACAGATTCTAAAAATAAAGCAAAAGCTTTGTCTTTAATTGTTGCAGATAATCTAAGTTCCACTTTAAACATATCGCTATGGGAATAATCGGGGGCTTCTTTTCCTTCTGATAAGGTATTTTTAAAGATTTTGTCTACTCCCTGTCCAGAACGCTCTACGATTCCGGTCTTGGATAAAACATCAGCTAGCAGTCTGTTGCGTGGAGTGCTTGGTATGGTCAAAAGGTTGTCAATAGTTACTCCTATTGGAAATCCACCAATATTGGTAATGATTAGTTTTTGTGGATATTGCTTAATTACCGTTTCGCTATTTCTTCGATAGTCACGATGTGCAATGGCGTTATTTATTGATTCGCGGATGACTTCTTCATTGAAATAAGGAATATCAAAAATATAAGGCCCATCTTTTACTTGGACTGCTCCATTTCTAGCATCAATGTCTTTCCATAATTTATCGATCATGAGATAAAAAGCCTGTCGATATACTTTTCTGTTATCGAAAGGTATTTGAGATTCGGTTGAGCGATATTCGAGCATAATGGCTGCTTGTGGAAATAGCTTTTGTAAAATACTGTCTTTCCCTAATAGTAAAATTGCAGCGTTGGTGACTTTTTTACCTTCGATTAAACCAAGATCTGATAAGATTTGTTTTTGGGTAAGGTGAGAAAAGAGGGGTTTTTTTGCTTGAGGGCATACTTTTGTCGTAAAATATTTATTGCATCATCATTTAAGTCGTTAATGCTGGCATTTTCGCATAACTGTTCCGAGAAGTCAGGTTCTTGTTCTTGTATTATTTTCAAGAATACTTCGTCAGACATTGGTTTTAATTCTTCTCCTACTCTCATTAGAGCAACATCTTCAAACTTGAATACTCTTCCAAAAGGTCGAGAAGGTACTTCTATTATTAAAACACGTCCTTTTTTATTTATTTCGTTTTCGTAAAGTTCATATACTATTACTCGTATTCCCGTGTCCCTATATATGTCAGCTTCTAATTGTCCTATTGCTCCTTCACACTGGCTTGTGCCTATTATTCGGTGGGGATATTTATCTTCCATACCGATAATAATAGAACCGCCTTTTTCATTACATAATGCTGTTACATAGCCTAGGATACAACGTCTACGTTCGGATGGTTTAATTCGTGAACCGCCATCATAAGCGATATTCCCATGTTCTCCTTTTTTGAATTCGACTTTGTCTTCGGATTCTTTGCAATATTTTAATTGTTCTAATGTCCACATTTTAATAACTTTTTTATAACACCTTGAATTCATACCCTTCCTCTTTCAGGAATTCAATAGCACGAGGAAGTGCATACTGCAGATTACCGTTGTTCCAGGACTTCAGCGAATCATGGAAAGTGATGATGGAACCGTTGCGTGCATAGCGCTTCACATTGTTCAATACCTGTTCCGGGCGCATCCGTTTACTATAATCACGAGTTACGAGATCCCACATGATAATGCGGTAATGATAGCGCAAGGTATAATACTGCCGGAACCCCATGTGTCCGTGTGGCGGGCGGAAGAGATCGGAATGAATAATTTCGTCTACCTTTCTGGCGTTTGCGAGGTAATCCGGATTAGAATATTCAAATCCACGGATGTGGTTGAAGGTATGGTTACCGATGCGGTGTCCGTGTTCTACCACCATCCGGTATTCATCCGGGTGCTTGCGTATATTGTCGCCTACCATAAAGAAGGTAGCTTTAATATGATGCTTTTCCAATACTTCCAGTACCCAGGGAGTTACTTCAGGGATGGGACCGTCGTCAAAAGTCAGATAGACTGCCCGTTCATTCGGATCCATCCGGAAGATAGCTTGTGGATACACGCCCGGAAAAGCCAAGGTGGTTGTTCTATAAACATGAGAGTCTGTGTTAAACAAGTATTAAGTAATAAGTATTAAGTATTATCCATGCGGAAAACATATCGGAAGCTATGGTAATACTTAATACCTGATACTTAATACTTACTATTTATTTCCCTTTCATTCTTGTCACGTACTCGTTATAAGTTGGTCGAGCTGCGTGGAGTAATGTTTCGCGAGTTCTTCTGATTTGTATTTTTCCATTAAGCGGACTTCGGCGTCAAGCAAGCTGGCGTTGTACACGAAGTTTTCGCCGGCATGGCAAGCTGGTTATCGTTCAGGCTAAGATACCAGATCATGTATTCGAGCGATTTGTTGGCAAGCTCGTCGATGATCTTGTTGGCTTTCTCGTTCTGTTCCAGTTGGTAATAAGATTCTGCCATTTGGAAGGCGCCGTTTGCCCAGTCGTACGGTACGTTGTATGACGGAATCATCTTTTCGGCGTAGTCGAGTGCGGCGAGTGCTTATCCTTCTTGCCTTCTTTGATAAGCTGGCCTACGAGTTGCGTGAAGATACGGCGGTGCGTGTAGCACATACGCATCACGTTCTCGTCGATATAGATACCCGGTTTGTCGATACCACCGAACTTGAACTTGTTCATCAGGTTGTCATACATCTTTTCGCTGTCTATCTTGCTGTCCAGTTTGTCCGTATCGAACGGTGTGAAACGATAGGCAAGACCTTCCTGCATAAAGTGGTTGCCCATACCCAGATGGTTTTCGCTTCCTACGGTGATTGCCATATAGATAGGACGTTCCCAGTTGGCATTGGAAAGCATTTCAAGCATCATCAGTTCACTCTTGTAGAGGGCGCGTTTCGGGTTGCGTTGGCGTCTCTAAGGGTGATTGTCATGTATTCGGGGATAGAGTCGCCCAGAGCTTCCGGTATCTTCATGCCGGAGCGGCGTACGGCTTCTTTGTCCACCTTCATTACGATGCTGTCCGTAGGGATAAGCGGCAGTTGGATATCTTTTCCAGTCTTTTTGAGAAGCTCTTTCAACTGGTCGTTCTTACCGAGCATCCAGCGGTTGATGATTTCCTTCAATTCGTATGGATTCTCACCGAAAATGGAGTGAACGAGTGATAATATGGTAGTGTCTCCCTGTGCAGCCAGTTCGTTTGCCTGTTTGAAATAGCTGTCGATAAAGGCCTTCATTTCCGTACGGATAGGGATATATTCATTTTGTCCTTCTACATATTCCACACGGTCCCAAGTGATAGGAAGCGACGGGGAATCGTAGGCCGGACGTTTCATTTGGTCGATATACCAGTCTGTTTGCAAGTAACTTAGGTTACAAGTGCGGGCATCTGTACGGAAGCCTTCTGTTTCCTGGTTGTACCACAATGGGAAAGTATCATTATCACCATTGGTATAGATAATCGGATTTCCTTTTTCCTGTAAGGTCATCAGGTAGTTCTGTCCGAAGTCGCGGGCAACGAAGCGTCCGCTACGGTCGTGGTCATCCCAAGTCTGTCCCGCCATTTGGATGGGGACGAACAAACAGAGCACTGAAGCCAGTACAGCTGCCGGAAGTTCCTGCATCTTGCAGTATTCTCGTAGCATACGGATGATACCTGCCACTCCCATACCTACCAGATGGCAAAGGCGTAGAACGAACCGGCATACGCGTAATCTCGTTCACGGGGTTGTGCAGGGGTTTGGTTGAGGTAGAGCACGATAGCGATACCTGTCATGAAGAACAGGAAGAAGACTACCCAGAATTGCTGGATACCCCGCTGGCTATGATAAGCCTGCCAGAAGAGTCCGATTAAGCCGAGAATCAGCGGCAGACAGTAGAATACATTGTGTCCTTTATTGTTTTTGAGATCCTGCGGAAGCAGTTCCTGATTACCTACCAGCAAGTTGTCGATAAACGGAATACCGGTGATCCAGTTGCCGTGTTCAATTTCTCCGCTGCCCTGTATGTCGTTCTGCCGTCCGGCAAAGTTCCACATGAAATAACGCCAGTACATGAAGTTCAACTGGTAGGAGAAGAAGAATTTGATATTTTCCCATTGGTTAGGCATGTTCACCATTACCATTTCTCCGCATTGGTCGTAAGGAACGTCGTGTCCTTTGATGTCTACCCATTGCTTGTAGAGTGGTGCGTGTGACGAGCTGTACATACGCGGGAAAAACATATTCTGTGCATATTCGTATTCCACACGTCCGGGAAGTTCGATATAAGAGTCTTTTTCGTCGGGAGAAGTCTTTTCCTTGCGGACAAACTTGCTTCCTGCTTCCGACTGGCGCGGAATACAATAGCCGTCTTTTACGTCGAGTGCCACTTTCGAAGAGAAAGCAGGACCGTAGAAGAGCGGACGGGTTCCGTATTGTTCACGGCCGAGGTATTCGCCTAGGGTGAATATATCCTCCGGTGAGTTTTGGTCCATCGGAGTGTTGGCAGTAGAACGGATAACGATCAGTGCGTAAGAAGAATACCCGATCACGATCATCATGGTGCACAGCAAGGCTGTGTTCATGGTGCGGGCGGTGATACGCCATCTCTCTTTGATTTTAGCCTGTACACTCGGAGCAAGATAAAGTCCCAGTGCGGCGATAACCAAAATACCGATGATAATACTGCTGGCTCCGTGTCCGTAGAAGGGGATACCCAGCAAAGCGATCGTCAGGATAAAGGAGATAGCCATGCGCGCTTTGTTCTTTTCGGTGTAACTTTCGTATACACCCCAAATCAGAGCGGCCGCAAGCAGAATGATATAAACCACTACGCCCGAATTGAATGACATTCCGAGTCCGTTGACGAACAACAGTTCAAACCAGCCACCTACTTTCACGATACCCGGTACGATGCCGTAAAGCACGGCTGCAACGAGCACCATTGAACCTAATAGCGCTATTAACGAACCTTTGGCGGTAGCATTCGGCGTTTTTTGTAGTAGTATACCAATACGATGGCAGGCAGACAAAGCAAGTTCAATAAGTGCACACCGATACTCAATCCGGTCAGATAGGCGATGAGGATAATCCAACGGTCGCTGTGCGGCTGGTCGGCTACGTCTTCCCATTTCAGAATCAACCAGAAAACAACAGCGGTAAATAGGGAGGAGAAGGCATATACTTCACCTTCCACGGCCGAGAACCAGAATGTGTCACTGAATGTATAAACCAGTGCACCGATCAGTCCGCTACCCATCACTGTGATAAGCTGTCCTTTGGTGATATTGTTTTCGTCAGTGATAATCAGTTTGCGTACCAGATGGGTGATGCTCCAGAAAAGGAACAGGATACAGGCGCCACTCATGAGGCACTCATGTAATTCACCATTTAGCAACAGTTGTTACGTCGGAAGCAAATTGAGAAAACAGATTCGCCACTAGCATGAAGAAAGGCGCGCCGGGCGGGTGTCCGACTTCCAGTTTATAGCCGGTGGTTATGAACTCCGGGCAATCCCAGAAACTTGCGGTCGGTTCTATTGTCAGGCAGTAGACGGTTGCCGCAATGATGAATGTAAGCCAACCCATAAGGTTGTTTACGGTTCTGTACTGTTTCATTAGCACTATCGTAGTTTATTCGTTAAAAACAAATTATGAGGTCGCAAAGATAGTGATTTGTAAGGATAATGAGGAAGAAAGTAAGAAATATTAAGTAACGGAGGGGTGATTTACTATCTCTTTCACTCTTCCGGAAGGCGGGAACTTGTGTGTTGGCAAGTAAGGAAATTATTTTTAGTCCTTTAATAAATAAGCTCTGGTGTATTAGAGATAAACTTCCTTTATCCTGTTAGTGAACTTCTTTTGCCTTAATAACAAACTTCCTTTTCATTAGTCATAAACTATAATTGCAAGTTTTGTTTTTATAAATGAAACTTGCAATTATAAAAAGTAACCATACTATTTTCCGCCACGCCAATTTTATCGGCTGTCTTTCAGCCGATAAAAATAAAAAATGCCCGTAAGAAAATATTTTTGTTTTAACATTCCGGTTTATAGAAACATGGCAGAAGAGCCTTCTTGTCGCAGTCCTTACCATGAAGAATACA